>ERZ1292623.751-Hain-H51-01um-R1-751-length-33194-cov-6_pt1 | contig 33194 bp, 26 predicted proteins | sample MGYA00564398_ERZ1292623 | MGnify/ENA primary metagenome ERZ1292623 (study PRJEB36523, sample SAMEA6512633) | groundwater metagenome | collected 2019-01-07 | study: AquaDiva: Metagenomics assemblies of 32 groundwater samples
AGATTCTGGTTCAAAATAGACAGTTTTGGCCAGGCTCAGCCGGACGGAACTTTAAGCATGCCTGCAAAAGTTGGCTCACTTACACATATTTTCGCAAAGGTTTTCAAGACTGAGAAAAAAACAGTCCGCGCGCTATTATTCATGGAGGTACTGCTTGCAGGCGCAGCAATATTTATAGTATATGGACTCTGAAACAAAAAAAACAGATGCGCACTTTTTCAGGAGCAGCTTTGTGCTTCTAGTTACTACTCTGACTGCCGCAGCAATCCATTATGCGTACCAATTTGCCATGGGAAGAATGCTTGGGCCAGCAGATTATGGAGTATTTGCTGCCTTGTTCTCGATAATTTACATAGTTCATGCGCCTGTGCAGGCTGTCCAGCTCACATTGACAAAGTTTGTTGCAGAATTCGATGCAAAAAATAATCTCGGCGCAGTGCGAAATATGTTTTTCAGCGCAACTCGAATCATATTTTTAATCAGCCTGGTGATTTTCTTTTTGTGCATTCTGCTCAGAGGCGCAATTGCAGAATTTTTAAACATAAGTGACTCTGGAATTATTTTTTGGTTTAGTTTTATATTTTTAGGGATACTAATTGTCGCTGTTGCCCGCGGAGTTTTGCAAGGCATGCAGAAATTCAAAGCTCTCGGCAGTAATTTAATTATTGAAGCCATTATAAAATTCGGAATCGGAGTTGCGCTTGTGCTGGCTGGCTTCAGAGTTGTCGGCGCATTAATGGGTACGAATATCTCTCTTATTCTTGCATTTATTCTGGCATTTGCAGTTTCTTACAAAGCAGTTAAGCAAAGCATGGGAGAAAAATTAAACACCTCTGAAAAATCCGCAATTTATAAATACGCCGTGCCCATGCTAATCGCATTATCTGTTGTAACGTTTATGTATTCTATCGATGTTATTTTAGTAAAACATTTCTTTCCACCAGAAGACGCTGGAATATATTCTGCGGCGGCCCTTGTTGCCAAAGTTATTTTCTTTGCACTGCTGCCAATAAGCCAGGCAATGTTTCCGAAAATAGCAGAATTGCGGATTAAAAGAGAAAATTATTCCGGAATATTTATAAAATCAGTATTAATGGCGGCAGGCCTGTCTGCAATTGCGGCGGCTGTTTATTTTATGGCGCCGGGTTTTGTGCTTAATCTCTTGTTTGGCTCTGCATATGATGCAGCAATTCCGCTAATTGGGCTGTTCGGGCTAGCCATCAGCCTTCTCTCTATAAGTTATGTATTCATAAATTATTTTCTCGCAACAGGCAGGACAATGTTCAGCTACGTGCTGCCTTTTTTCGCCGCAACTGAGGCTATTTTGATTTGGCTATGGCATGGCTCGTTATTCCAGGTAGTTTCTATAATAACTATTATAATGGGTGCAGTGTTATTGGTTTCTGTGGCTAATTTCTTTTTCATACGCGCGCATTTAGAAAATAATTAATTGCCAAACGCACTAAATAGTTTTACTGCGCCAAGGAAATGATTCTTAAATTCCGAAAAAGACCTTAGCTTACCAAGCCTTTGAATTAGGTAGAGCGGTCGGAAATAAAAGTTCTTCCATGCTTTTGCCTGATATTCTTTCAGCGCTTCAGAAGTCCAGCCGTCAGGCACGAATAATAAGTTTTTTGCACCAAACTGGTTGTATTTTTCCCATTCGCCTTCTTGAATATCGATTTTCCCGCGAGTCTTTGCAAGTTCGTAAAGATGAGTTCCAGGATATGGCGTGCAAATATAAAACTGGGCGAAGTCCAGTTTCAGCTGTTTCGCGAAATTTATAGTATTCATAGTGTCTTCTTTTGTTTCGCCAGGTATGCCTATCATAAAAAAGCCGTCTGTTTCTATTCCAAGCTTTCTGCAATTTCCCACTGTTTCTTTGATTTGCTTGAGCGTGATGCCTTTTCGTAAAAGGTTCAAAGATTTCTGGTTGCCTGACTCTATGCCTAGCAGAATTTTCCAGCATCCAGCTTCCTTCATTAATTTGAGAATATCGTAATTCGGCCGGTCTACTCTAGCCAGCGTAGTAAATGTTATGTGAATGTTTTCTTTTTTTATGAGTTCGCATATTTTTTTAACGCGCTCGTAATCTACTGTAAAAGTGTCATCGCGGAAGAAAATATCCTTGACGCCGTAAGTTTTAACTAAGAATTTTATTTCCTCTATGACATACTCAGGCGAATGAGTGCGATATTTATTGCCGAATACTTGTTTAAAGCAGAATGCGCAGGCATAAGGACATCCGCGCGACGTAATCACATCTGTGCCTGGAAAACTTTTATGCTCTTTAGGCGACGCAGTATATTCTCCTATTGGCAGCAGATGTCTTGCGGGTGGCGGCAATATATTAATATCTTTTATTAATTCGCGTAATCCCGTGCAAATTATTTTATCAGACTGCCGGTAGTAGATCCCGGGAATATTTTCCAGATCTTTTTTGCCTGACAAGTAATCAACAACATCCATAATTGTATCTTCGCCTTCTCCGACACAAACCATGTCTATTGCGCTTACTTCTTTCAGCGTTCCTGCTGGTGCCATGCTGGCATGCGGCCCACCAAAAATAATCGGTATTTGCGGAAATTCTTTTTTAATTTCTTCTGCCATTGCAAACACACCTTTGATATTTACAGTCAGGCCAGTCAAGCCGATCAGCGCCGGCGCAAAGTCGGCAATTGTTTTTTTCAGAAACTCATTAGTGATGTTCTGCACCCAGCCATCTAGAATTATGACTTTGTGGTTTTTTGCTTCTAGAACTGCCGCTAAGTACGCTAATCCAAGCGGTGGCGTGGTATATTCTGCAAAATTTCCGCTAAATTTTGACCGAATAAGCAAAACATTCATCATCCCATTATGGGGTAGAATTATATAAATTTAGCGATTAATATTTAAACTCATAAATTATAAGCGTTGCCTGCTTCTGAGCAGCATCTGCAAAGTAGGCCTGCACTGGAATAAGCATATTTGGGTATTTTTCGGGGTATTTGTAAGCCACAGGCACAGAAGCATCAAATAATGAAAGAACTAAGTACTTTGGTTTTAGCCTTGCAACATCCTGCTCAAAAGTACTTGCACCTGGCACGCTGTTAATTTTTCGCTCAGAATAATATGACATCTGCGGAACTGAATTTGTAAATATCACATCTCCTTTTGATGAATGTTCTTTCATCCATAAGCCTGCATATTTGACAGGCGCGTAGCTGTCTTTTTTAAATTTAATGCTTGCCTCTGCCTGCGAAAGCTCCCAGTAAGCGCCAATTGCCAGCAGAGCCATAACCACACAGGCTGCTAGTGGTTTGTTATATTTAGCAAGAAAATCCTGCACATAGCCAAGCCCTTTTGAAACAACTATGAAAATAGCTGGCACCATTGCAAAAATCCACCTATCTTCTGCATTCCTCTCGATAAATACAAAAAATACCACTGGCAGTACAATTGATAGGAGTAAAAATAAGTCTTTTCGCAGATGCGTGTCTTTATTTTTAATTAAAATATCCGCACCTAAAAATAGGTTTGCGAAACTAATAAGCCCAAGCAAAAACAAAAGGAAAAACACCAGCCCGTTGTATTGATAAAAATAATTGAAAACCCACCAGGCAATTGGATGGGATAGCTTTTCAGCAGCATGCACCGCATCAAAATAACCCGGGAAAAAGGCAAAAATAGCTCCATGATGTAATTTATTCCATACTAAGTAGGGAAGTACTGTTGCGAACGCAATCAATCCGCTAATAACCCAGTATTTTTTCAGCAAAGATAAATTCTCCGCGACTAACAGGAATGCAATTATTATAAAAAGCGGAATTACGCCGCCGATTCTTGTCAGAAAACCAAGGCCAAGTGAAGCACCCATTACATAAAGCCATTTATTCTGCCTTGAACTGTAAAACTTCCAGAGCGAAAAGTAGGCCAGCAAGGTAAATGCAAATCCGGTAATATCTGTTGAAAACCTATTTGTCCAGAAAATGTGTGTCCAGAAAATAGCCAGCAGGAAAGATGAAATTATCGCAGTCCTCTTATCTGAAACTTCGCGCGCAAATAAATATAACAGCACAACTGATGCAACTGCGGGCAAAAGAACAACCAGAAATTTCAATATTGGCTCGCTGCTGATTCCAATTTTCAGAAAAACAGCAAGCAGAAGCGGAAATAAGGGCTGCCTTTGCTGGTTTATATCATACTGCGTTCCAAGCGCCCAATGTTTTGCAGCAGATAGGTATTCGCCTTCATCCCACCAGATTGGCTGGCTCTGAGTTATTGCCAAGTAATACGCGCGTATTACAAACGCCAAAATAGTTATTGCGCATAATAGCCATAACTGCTTGTTTTCAAAAAACTGCTCTAATTTTGAATAATTTGAAGAAACCAATGGGTTTTTCTGCCCTGCTGGCTTGTTTTCAGCGTTTTCCACAAGAATGAGTAATTCAAAAGATATATAAAACTTTTAATTTTGAAGAATATGATGGACGCTATTGAACAGCGAAAAAATGAATTATTTGAGAAGCTAAAAGGTGCTGTCAGCAAGGATGCTGGCTGGCCTTACTGGCTTGGCCTTATTCCTGTGCTTATTCTTAGCTGGTATATAAGAACGAGAAATCTGCCCATGCTGGGTGGCAGATATTTAATCGAGCTGGATTCTTATTTTTGGTTCAGATATGCAAAAATGATTTATGAAACAGGAGTATTGCCTGCGGTTGACTTTATGCGCTATTCTCCTCTTGGTTACCCTACTGCGCCTTTTGACTTTTTTCCAAGAACACTGGCGTACATGTATGAATTTATTCACTTATTTAACCCATCCTTGCCTCAGATACAGTGGCACATATTTTATCCGCCAGTCATTACGCTGATTAGTTTTGTATTTTTCTTTTTATTCGTAAAAGAATTATTTAACTACAAAACAGCCCTTATATCCACAGCGTTCCTGGCTGTCATTCCTGCGTACATACAGAGAACTTCTGCAGGCTTTGCAGACCACGAAGCAATGGCTATGCTTTGGATGTTTATTTCGCTGTGGCTGTTTGTTTTGTCATGGAAATCTGAAAAATTCAAATATTCTTTGCCATTAACCATACTTTCCGGGCTTTTTGCAATGGCAATGATTGGTACTTGGGGCGGGTACCGATACCTAACACTCAGCATTGGACTTTTTGCAGTGCTTGCTTCTCTTGGTGGCTTGTTTAACAAATACAAATTTATCAATATTATTGTATGGCTTCTGCTCGCAGTCATAGGCACGAGCCTGCAATTTTCAAATAAGTTATTTGCGGCCAATGCGCTTTTTAATCTCGATTTGGTGCCATTTCTATTTGCGATTTTGTGCTATTTTGTATCGATTGTATTACAAAAAATAAAAACTTTTGAGCCGATTGTAAAAAAAATAGGCATGCAGGCTAGCACAGCGCTTTTTGCCATACTAATTGCAATCCTTGCGCTCATCATCACAGGCCAAGCAAAGGCATACATGATTGAATTTTTAGCACAAATATTCAAAATCGAAACGCGCGTGGTTGTTTCAAAATTCTGGATGACTGTATCTGAATCTCAGCGCCCAGATTTCTTTGGAGGCAGCGGATTATGGGCTAATTTCGGCTGGTTCATACCGCTTTCAATAATTGGTGCGAGCTTAATCGTATTTCTATTACTAAAATACGCTGAAAATATCAAAGATAATAAGTTCGCGCTGGCGGGCGCGGCCTGCTTCCTAGCATTTGTGGTGATTTTCACATCAGCTAGCTTTCCAAGCAGCAATATTTTAGCGCAATTTTTTGTCAAAACAATATTGCTGTGGTTTGCGCTGCTTTTTGGCGTAGTTTTTTTCTGCGCGTACAATATATTAAAAATAAAAAAAGCCCTCATCACGCCAGGCAAAGCAATATTATTATTAGTTCTTGCGATATATATAATTGCTTTTTTTGTATCGCACAATCAGATAAGAATGCTATTTGCTTTTGCGCCTGCAGCTGCAATCATAAGCGCAGCAACCTTAGTAAAAACAGCAGAATATGCTTGGCGCAAGAATGCAAAGCTGGCAATAGTGGCATTCGCAGTGATAGTTTTGCTGCTATTATGGCAAGCCATACCAAGCGCAATAGCGCAGAACAAATCGGCAGGCTCAATGATTCCAGGACAATGGGATGAAGCTATGAAATTCCTGCGCGAACAGACGCCAAAAGATTCTGTTGTGGCTCATTGGTGGGATTACGGGCACATGACAGTTGCAATAGGCGAAAGGACTGCTGTAACAGACGGCGGAAATGTCAGAAGCTGGAACCATGACTCTGGCAGGTATTTCCTGACTGGAAAAGACAAGGACAGCACACTAAGCTATCTGAAAACCCATAAAGTGACGCATATTTTGATTTCAGACCAGGAAATTCCGAAATATCATGCATTTTCATTAATCGGCTCTGAAGAAAACATGGACAGATACAGCTCTATAGGAATATTTGCACTGCAGGATGCGCGCGAAGCCAGAGATGGAATTAATTATTTATATGGTGGTGGCTGGTCTTTTGATCAGAATATAGTTGTGGATAATTTAGTGCTGTCTGCAGGCCAGGCGCAGATAGTTGGCTTCTCTACTTTGATGGCAAACAACAGCATCAGCTCGCCAAAAGCATACGTGCAGTACCAAGGCAAGCAAAAGCCCTTTCACATAACTTGTATTTACAAGAATGGCAAGCGGATGAGTTTCCCAGAAACCATGGCATCACTAAAGGGCTGTTTGGTATTGGTGCCGTTCTTCCAAGATCAGACAAACGGGCGCGAGGATGGCGGTGCTTTCTGGGTATCTGAAAAAGTCTGGGATACTAATTTCGCAAGGCTTTATTTATATGATGAAAACGACCCTAATTTCAGGCCAGTTTACCGCGACAGCATACCGCTTGCGCTGTATCAAGGCAGGCCAGTAGGTCCAATAAAAATCTGGGAAGTTCAATATCCTGAAGGAGTGCAGGAAAACCCGCTATTCCTTGAGGGCAGTGCGTATGGCTAAGCCTGCAAGCATCGCTTACGCAAGTTTTTAAATTCTTTGCATATACAGCACCGATTATATGGATGAGCAATACGAAGCAGAATACCTCGAGCATGAAAATACTTACTTTTGGTTCATAGCTCGAAATAAATTAGTAAAAAAAATACGGCAGAAACTACCTTCTGGTAGGCTTCTCGATATTGGCTGTGGTTCTGGCCAATTTCTTAATACGCACACCAAAAACTCCTTTGGCGTTGACATATCTTTCCACGCGCTAAAAAATGGTATCCAAAAAGGCATAGGTAATCTTGTTTGCGGCGATGCTATGTACTTGCCGTTCAAAAATAATTCTTTTGATATTATACAAGCCCTCGATATATTAGAACATACATCGGATGATGTGCTGAGCTTAAAAAATTGGGCGCATTTACTAAAACCGCGCGGCAATATCATTATCACCGTACCTGCGCATCAAAAATTATGGAGTCATCATGACATACTCAACAAACATTTTCGCAGGTATAGCAAGAACGCGCTAAGCACACTAATCGAAGATAATAATTTACAAATATGCAAAAGCACGTATTGGAATGCGTTATTATTTTTGCCGAACTTTTTGATGCGGCAGATAATATTTAAAAAGAATATATTTCAAATAAATAGCGCCATAAACAAATTACTAACGCTATTATTGCAATTCGAAAACTTGCTAGCCCTATCTATTGGTTTGCCATTCGGCATTAGTTTGATTTTTGTTGCGGAGAAAAAATGCTAATCGAAACACTATTTAGAAATCAGAAATTATTCGATCTATTTAGATTCGTAGTGCATGGGGACTTTAAATTTGAAAAAAAGTTAATAGTAGAAGAAATAAATCTTGATGCTGTAGCAAAAGTTTTGGATTTCGGATGCGGCATTGGACAATATTCTACGATCTTTGAAAACAAAACTTATCATGGTGTTGATTCTGATGAACTATGCATAAACTATGCACTTAAAAAATTCAAAGGAACGTTTGTACTTAGCAAATCAGATTCTCTGCCATTCGCGAATGATTTTTTCGATTTGATACTAATAATAAACACGTTCCATCACGTATCTGAAAAAGACTTGCAGAAAATTTTGTGCGAATTAAAACGCGTGCTTAATAAAAGCGGGAAGATATTTATTTTGGACGTAGAGCGCGCTGCGAGTCAGCCGAATATTATCAGCAAAACCATGCTAAAGCTGGATCGTGGCAAGTTTGCCAGAGATTTCGCACAGATAAGGCCTGCTTTTGAAAAATACTTCAGAGTAGAAAAACACGGCTTTGTAAACACTGCGATTTACAAATACAGAGAGTATTTTGCTGTTTTATGCCACTCAGTAGCTTTAAAACAATGATCCGAATGACACAATTATGAAAAAAGACTATTTATTTATTCCCGCAATCATCGTATTTAGCGCGTATTTCATTTACAGATTAGTAGATCAATCGCAGATGCTTTGGCAATTTCCTCTTGATTTTACTAACGATTGGGCATCATATATTGCACAGCTACACTTTCTGAAGGTCTGTGGGTTCCATGCATATTGTCCTTATTGGTTTAATGGGCTTACGACATTTACTTTAACTCCGCCGGGTTGGTTTTATTTTACACTGCCGTTGTATGCTTTGTTTGGAAACATACTTTATGCAACATATTCATCTATGGTGATAATATTTATTATTAGTTTTGTCGCCTCGATAGTTTTAGGGCAATTAAATAGTTTATCGAAAATAAAATCTATTTTGTTATTCTCTGTGTTATTTATGAATGCAAATATAATTGGCACATACGTGCGACAGGGACGCATTACTGAACTTTTCGGATTGATGCTGTTTTATAATTTTGCGTTATTAGTTTTTTATTACAAAGATAAGCTATTTACTGGAAAATTCATACTCATTCCAATATTGCTTTTACTGCTAATTTTATCGAACATACCATTCGCCGCCATCGCACTAATATTGCTAGCTGGACTTTTCCTGGCATCAAATAAGCAGCAAAAATTCATAATTATATTATCGGTAATATTCCCAGTAGCCGCGACCGCTTTTTGGTGGCTACCCTTTTTGCATGGTCTGCCTGCCAGCTTAGCAGCACATTTAGAGAATAATTTTGCTGGCTACTTGTTACACTTTAATAAGGATACGCTTTTTATTAATTTGGCTGCAACAATCCCCGCAGCAATATTCCTGGCAACAGTATTAATTCTGGCAGTTCGGCAATATCTCAAAAAGAACGATATTCTTTTTTATCTGCCTATCTTGATCATTGCGCTCTTGATCATTTCCCGCGCCATTGTATTTATACCAATATTGAAAAGCATATATCCTGATGTGTATTTTTCGCTATTTGTATTTTTGACAACTTATTTGTTCTTGCAAGTGCGATCGCGGCACAAAATTATTTTGCTTGCACTACTATTCGTTACGTGCGCACTTCTTAGTATTGCATTAAGTCATTATCACACGCCATATTTCGCGAGCAATACTGAACTGCAAAAAGATATTCTTTCAGCATTACCTGAAATCAATGATAAATTCCTAATACTCACAACAAATCCAGAAATCTATTCTAAAGCATTATACGCGTACGCCGCAATTTATCATGCGAAAAGTACGCCAAGTGGCTGGCACGCATCTATAAATTACGAACTATACCAGAGATTGAGTCTTCTTGGCAAAACGTTCATGACTGCAGACTGCACAGAATTAAAAAATAAACTGCATGAACTAAGCGCAAATGAAATACTATCTACTGGCGATACGTGCAATAAACTGGCATCGTGTAATTTTGAAAAAACCTATCAAAAACAGCAGATATGCATATATGGCGCCTAATCTTGCCTGCCAAAGCGCAAGCGCAAGCACGTTATGGCGCCATTAACAAAATCCTTGAAAGTTTTAGTTGTTTCACCAAGCCGCCTATTTTTGAACTCAACAGGTATTTCAGATATTTTAAATCCGTGTTGATTGCAATTATAAATAACATCTTGAACAATATCTGCACCAATCGCTTTTAAATCACCAATTATTAATTCCAAAACCTTCCGCTTATAGCACCTATAGCCAGAATTCGGATCTGTTAGTTTTAACTTCAAGATTAGATTTGCATACAAATTGCATAATACTGTTAAAAATCGCCTTTTGTATTCCCGCTTGTCAACGCCAGCGCCAATAAATCTAGATCCAAGCACCACGTCTGCCATTTTAAGCGCCCCTAGTAGCGCAGGTATGTGCTTGGGCTGGTGTGAAAAATCTGCATCCATTTCAATTACTATGTCTGCGCCATTAGCGAGTGCGTATTTGAATCCCTCAATGCCTGCCAGACCTCTGCCTTTGTTTTCAATTCTCAGCAGCAAGTGTATGTTTTTATTGTTTTTCAATAAAGACTGCACGATTTTAGCAGTGCCATCTGGGCTATTGTCATCTACAACGAGCACGTGCATATTTTCAACACCTAATACTAAAATTTCTTCGATGAGTGCTAATATATTTAATGCTTCGTTATATGTTGGGATCATTACGAATATTTTTGGCATAGTAATAGCAAAATGAAATGTAAAGTCTTTTAAGATTTGTTATGTTGCGCAATTAGATGCGCGCTAAAAATAAAACACTGCTCATCCTATTCATAGGCATACTGCTAATTGGCGCATTCTTCCGCCTGAACTTCTTAGATTTGAGCAGATTCGAGCATGAAATGGTGCGAGACGTTGTCTTTGCGCAAAAAGTAGTGACTGGCGAGATAATAACTCATGGCGTATTTATGGGGCTTTCAGACAGCGTACAAACAAATTTTGGCCCGCTTTCATATTACCTTACTGCTTTGGGTGTGCTATTGGCGCCCAGCAAATATTACTATCCCCTGGGACCAATAGCAATTATTGCCATTTTTGACATTCTTGCAGCCATAGTTACTTATAAAATCGGAACTGAATTCTTTAGCAGAAATGTTGGCTGGCTTGCTGCCGCACTATATTTGCTATCGCCATGGCAAATTGTAAACGTTGCAACAGTTCTTACTCCAACTAATTTTTTGCCACTTTTTATAGCGCTTTTCTTTTATTGCCTATTTAAATATATTTTAAAAAACAATGAATTTTACATAATACCCGCCTTAGTTTTTCTGGGGCTGGCTTTGCAATTTCACTTGACGCCCTTGTTATTATTTCCTGCGCTGGCTCTTGCAATTATTTTTTTCAAAAGGTCTGCGAAACTACATTATTTGCTGATTGCGGGAATTTGCCTGCTACTAACACTCGCGCCATTTGCATATTATTCTATTAGCACTGATAATTATCTTGGAGCAACAATGGGGCATTTAAGTGCGAGGCAAGGAAGCACCCTGGCCAGAAGTGCAATAGAATCAGTAGGAATGCCAATATTATATCTCGCGCCTTATCTTGGCAAATTCACGCTTGGTAGTACGATTATTTCCGAAAATAAACTTGTGGAAAGTTATTTCTTGGGATTAACAGCACTCATCACTGTGCTTTTTTTGCTCGGAGTCGCGTATTTGTGCAGAAACAACAAATATAAAAATTATGCATCACTATTATGCTTATATTCAACTCCAATAGCAATATATATTTTAAAACAAAGTAACGTTACGCCGCATTATTTCTTAATATTATTGCCACTGCAGATGATAATTCTTGCTATATTTTTGAATGTTTTGCTAAAACGTAATGCATATTTAGCGAGCGCGTTTATCTTTATTCTGCTCCTCTCAAATATCTTATTCCTAACATCATTTTATAATTCTGTTGAATCTGCTGGCGGGACTACTGGAATTTACGGTATATCATATAAATACAAAATGCAGGCCATTGAATATATCGCAAGTTCTGCCTGCGCGCCAGAGTTAATTTATTATGCAAGTACAAAACCACTCACACAATCCATGAAGTATCTATTTAATCTAAACTATGGCGCACCTCATTATAGAACAATTAACACTATTAGCGAATTTGACACTGGGTTCTTAATTATCGACAGATATGGATTTTATGGGCGGTATAGTGGGCGAGCCATACCAAAAAGCGACTATGCGATTATTGACAACATGAAGCCGATGCGCTTTGGCTTATTAGAAGTTATCCAGCGTTGCGCGTGATTATTTTTTTCCGAGTGACAAGACTGCCTGCGCGCCCCGCACGGCTCTTTTTATGTCTTCAATAGACCGTATTTTTTTAAAGTAATTTATTATATATGCAGGGCGCATATAAAATTTTTTATATGCGCGCGGAACTAAGCTTGCTAGCTGGGCATGACTCATGGTGTGGGGCACAAATGTCACGGAATTGCCAGTAGCGCCCTGCAAATCATCGCCAATTATAATGCCTTCGTTTTCAATATCTTCTCGTGCCATGCCTTCAAAAAAAGTATGCTGAAAGAATTTAGCGTAGCTGGGATTCAATTTTATTGCGAGATTCATAGTAGTCAGTGCCTCTTCATAAGTTTCACCAGGTATGCCAAAAATAAAAGACGCTTCGGATTCTATTCCTGCCTCGCGCGTCCATCTAATAGCATCAAAAGCTTGCGAAACAGTTATGTCTTTTTTTACCTTATCAAGATTTTTTTGTACGAGCGACTCAACACCATAAAATATTTTCCAGCATCCAGCAGATGCAATGTTTTTCAGCAGCTCTCTATCGACAGTATTTACGCGCGCCTGCATTGACCAAATTATATCTAGTTTGCTTTCTTTTATCAACTTTGCAATCTCCATAACGCGCGATCTGTTCAGCGTGAATGTATCGTCCCAAAAGGCAATTTCCTTTATCTTATAATTATGAACCAGTTCTCTTATCTCTTCAAAAACATTTTGTGCGCTTCGCATCCGCATGCCAGTTTGCCTCTGTGTGCAAAAAGTACATCTAAAAGGGCATCCGCGCGAACTCATCAGATTTGTTACTGGCAGGCGCTTATACTGCTCTATGGCTGGCACATAGTCATTAATATTGACTAAATCTCTTGCTGGAGAAGGCAGAGAATCAAGGTTTTGGATTAAAGGTCTATCTGCTGTCTGTATTGTTTTACTCTCATTGCGGAATATCAATCCCTTAATATTTTCAAATGGCAATTTGCGCTCAATAGCATCAGCAACTTCTACTACGGTCTCTTCGCATTCGCCAAACATTATTAGATCAGATTCTGGCGACTCTGCTAAGCATGCCTTTTTATAATTAGTAGCATGATTGCCGCCAAGCGCAATATATGTATTTGGGAATTCTTTTCTTATTTGCGCAATCATTTCTTTGGTGCTATGCCATAAAAATGCCATAGTTGAAAAACCCAACAAATCAGGCTGAAATGCGCGCATTCGGGCCAGCATGGTATTATAATCTTCCATGCTGCCATCGCATACTTGCACTTTATGCCCTTTCGCGCGCAGAACTGCTGCTAAATATAATAATCCCAATGGTGGAAATGACCCTGCGGCTTTTGCTATTGCTTTATTATACCTATCTACTAATGAATGCGGTGGCAGAGCGAGGAATATTTTCATTACTTTGCCTATGTCAAAAACTATTTAAACTTACTGTCTTCAGTGGTAATTTCTGGCATGCCCGAATAAAATGCCATACCACAGTCCGCAGGTAAATGCAAACTCACCCCACAGCATATATATTGGATTAATAAATAAGAATTTCAAACTCATTCCTCTCAGAATATTCCTTATAAACACATTTAAGTACAGAAGTGAAAATAATACTACAAACAGAATTGGCTTTAGCAGCAAAAATGGCAATAGCGTGAATGTTGCTTCTTTAAGGTAAAATTTTGGTGTTCCGGTTCTTAAGCGGTATTTGCATGTATTAGACCCAAACCAAAAATCTCGCTTGGCCTGCTCTCTGAAACTTCTGGGTTCGCCCATGTGCCAGCAAACTGCATCTTTTGCAAACCAGATTTTGTGGCCTGCTGCAAACAATCGGTCTGCCAGCTCAACATCTTCAGTGCCTATTGGCGTGTTTTCGTTAAACCTGCCGACTTCCTCGAGAATATCTTTCTTGAAAATCCATGCAGTGAATGGCTTGTATTTTTTATACCGGACATTAAAAAAATGATCGTTCATTTTCGCAACGAACGTATTCGGCTTGTATACCTGCCTTCTGTCAACAACCGCTGCGTAGCCCTGCTCAAATCCTTTCAAAACTTCTTTCAGCCAATCTTTTGATAACACCAAATCGCTGTCTATGAACGCTACTATGTCGCCTGTCGCTGCCTTTAGCCCCGCATTGCGTATCGCAATTCTTTCAACATGATTTGACTGCACCACTTTAACTGGAAATGTTTTTGCAATTTCGACAGTTTTATCTGTAGAGCCGTCATCTGCGATTATTATCTCGTCAAATGGCCTGCTCTGGTTAACAACAGCGCCCAGGACTTCTGCCATTATTTTTTCCCGATTATATACTGGGATTACTGCGCTTACAGTAAAGTTTTTCATTTTTTAAGCACCATTTCGTAAACTTTTTCCAGTTTTCGGGTCTGTGTTTCGGTATTAAACTCTTTCTCTACTGCTTTTCTGCCATTGCGCCCCAGCGTATTGGTTAATTTTTTGTTGTTTCTTAATCGAATTATCGCATCTGCGATATCTTTTGGCTCTGTAGAGTACAGCATTGAACCGCACTTATTGTTTTTTAAAAACAAATCTAAATCGCCGCCTTCTGAGCCTGTTGCTAATATTGGCCTGCCCGCCGCCATGTAGTTAAAAACTTTCAGTGGCAGATTAAATTTTCGTGTTTCAGAAGTATCCACTCCCGCAAAAAGCAGGTCTGCGCCGAGGCTGAGCTGATATATTCTTTCTGGTGGCAGCAGGCCTAGGAATTTAACTTTACCTGCCTGCTGCGATATTAGCTTCTTAAAAGCAGCCACCTCAGCCTTTGGGCCCATGCCCGCAATCACAATCTGCATATCATCATCAATATACCTTGCAGCTTCTATTAATTTACCTACTGCCCGCGAGCCATACAGCACGCCAGAATAAAAAATAGTATATTTGTCGAATTTTTCTGCTGGCCCGTCAAAATCATCTAAGTCCGCAGCATTATAAATAACTTCGAAATTTTCTTCTTCTAGTTCTGGGTGCAACTGAATTAACTCGTTTTTTATTGCAGGATTTGTTACGATTATCTTATCTGCAAAATAACATATCTTCTCCTCTATTTTTGCATACAGCTTGCCAAGCCATTGGCCTGAATGCATGTGTGCGCCGCCATAGCTTCTGGAATCTGCCTTCCTCGCGCGGATCCATGGATCTTTTGCTTCAAAAATAAATGGTTTGCCTGTTTTTTTAGCAGCGAGGTATGCTGCAATAGCTCCACCGATTGGCGGGGATGCGCCCTGAATTACTTGTATTTTATCGGCGCGCACTGCTTTTACAGCAGACCTATAGAGCAAGGGCACATAACCAGATGCCGGAGGGAGAAAAGGAATATGCATGCCTGCATTTCTGTAAACTTTGCAGTTTTCAGGCTGTGGGAAGTTTTTATCATCAACTAACCAAGAGCCTTTTTTATTCATAGTGATTACAGAAACGCTGTGCCCGAACCGGCTTAGATATTTACACATATGATATGCGCGGATAGAGCCCCCAACTATTTCTGGTATGAAATTCATAATAACTAATTCGATATTCATGCCTGCGCAAAAACAACTAAACTCTTAAAAATCTTCTTGTTGTAAAACACTTATGAAAATTTTAATAATTCAGCCGTATGGCTCAAGCCAGCCACCATTAGGATTATGCCAATTATCTGCTGAATTAAAACAGGCAGGCTACACAGACATTGTACTTGTAGATTTACTGCGAGGCGACATAGATCTATATTCGCCAGTGCGCACTAAGGAATATTTGATGGAACAATTAAAAAGAAAGCCTGACGCAGTGCTAATAACTGCATCTACTGCAACATTCAGAGAAGCCCGCGAAATAGCACAGCTTGCAAGGCCATACGGACGTGTGCTGCTTATTGGCGGGCCGCATGCAACAACATTTCAGGAAAAAGTCTTGGAAAAAACATCTGAATTCGACTTAGTAGTTTATGGCGAAGCAGATGAAACAATTGTGCCAGTGATGAAGCAAATTGAAAATGGATGCGACTTTTCAGGCATAACTGGCATTATTTACCGCAAAGATGGCAAGATAGTAAAAAATCCGCCGACACCAGTTATAATGGATTTGGATAAACTTCCATTTCCAGACAGGGATGTGTTAGATATAGACTCTTATGCCGGCCCGTTCACTATTATGACTAGCAGAGGCTGCCCTCATGCCTGCACTTTCTGCTCGCGCCCCGTTACGGGCAAGATATTTCGCGGGCGCAGTGCGAAAAATGTTGTGGATGAACTTGAATTCCTTCTAAATAAATATCCAAAAACTGCAAAGAAGCTAAACAACCTAGTAACTATGACAGATGAAAATGCTGGCGTAGATAGAGCTAGATTGATCGCCATATGTGATGAGATCATGGCGCGCAAAATTAAAATCCGCATGCCACTCACAAATGGCTTGCATGCCAGCAGTGCTGATCCAGTGCTTTACCGTAAACTAGCTCAAGCCGGCTGTGATACTTTATGGTTCGGCGTTGAATCTGGCAGTGATAAAATTCTTACTAGGATTAAAAAAGGCGCAACCACTGCGACAATAAAAAAAGCTGTTCGGATTGCGCATGAGGCTGGCATCAGGGATGTTGCTGGACACTTTATAATCGGCCTTGAAGACGAAACCTTGGAAACTGCGCGCGAAACAATTAAATTTGTAAAAGAAGCTGGATTTGACAGCGCAGCGTTCAATCATGCAGCGCCACAGCCCGGCACGCCATTATGGGATTATGCAAGAAGCTATGGCAAGATTTTATTTGAATATGATGAAACTATTGACTATTCTAATTTTAAGCACGACCACACCGCACCGCAATTTGAAACCCCTGAGTTTACAAAAGAAGAGCGCGTGCAGGCTTACCAAGAGGCAGTCAAGATGATGGATAGCATGACGCGCAGAAAAATGCTGTCTATGCCGAATATTTTGAAATTTATATCGCATTTGAAGTCGCCAAAAGACATGCTATGGGCAGTCCGGCGGATTTACACAATCCACACAAAACAAGACCTGAGGCGCGTCATTGATTTGAAACCATCACTTAAAAACAGGCGAACTAGCGAAGCAGCTGCCAAATAGTTAAACTCTGTAGCAGTGCAGGTTATATTTATCTATGTTTTTAATTGCAAATCCTGCGTTTTCGAGCAATCTTATGAATTCCACAGAACCCATCCCCATCTCCCAAAGCCCATTTGGATAAAATTCTGTTACTATATTTTTGCATTTTTTCAGTGTTTCTGTTCCATGCTTGAAAACCAAGCCTTCTGCGCCCTGCACATCAATCTTCAAAAAATCTATTTTCGGAATTGCACTGAAATACTTATCCAAAGTAATAGACTTAACCCTAATTGTTTTTCTGTGCGTATTCCATATCGTATGCCCAGTGGTATGCTCTGCATCTAAATATAACATTATCTCGCCATCAACATCACTTACTGCTCCGCGAATAGGAATTATATTTTTGCACTTATTTAGCTCTATGTTTTTTAGAAGCAGTTTGAAATTCTCAGGCTGCGGTTCAAAAGCATAAACTCTTCCACTATCACCGACAAGCTGAGATAATAGTATGGTAATATATCCAATGTGCGCACCAACATCAACAATAGTATCGCCGGGTTTTACGACTTTTCTAATTAATTCTACTTCGGCTAAATCAGGAGTTATTCCTTTTAGTAAGGCAGAAGCCATTGTTCCATGATCTCTTAAAAACCACAACTCATAACCGTTGACTCGTGTCAGCTTTGGCCCTGTTAAATTCCAAATAGCCTTCTGAGTAATGCGCAGGATTGATAACATGGTATTGTGCAAATAACAAGACTTATATGTTTTCTGTTGCTTGAGTTCGTATCTGCTTTACTATATCAAATGCTGCGCGCTGCGACCATAACGCGCTGTTCAAATCATTAATTATGTTTTTTTTACCATGCAGCGCATCTGCAAGCACTGCCAGCTCTTCTCGCCAGCCTTTTTCTGGGAATTTCCGCGCCAAATCACTATTTTGCGCGCTATCGCTTAGGTGCATTTCTTTGAAATCAGTAATGCTAGCAGTAGCGCCATCAATATGAACTACTAGCTGTTCTTTTGGCATGGAGTGCGCCGCAATCGTTGTGAACTGAAGGCTGGCCAGCGAGCCATCTTTAAATTTTACATTTACAATAATATTATTATTTGTGCTGTGCTGTCCACTCAAACCACCAAGCCCATGCGCGGTTATTTTTATTGGTTCGCTTCCAGCAAGAAACCTGAATAGGTCCAGAAAATGCGTCATTTCTTCAATTATTCGCCCGCCATCCCAGCGAGGCAGTCCTTGTACTACTGGCGGCGCAATCGCAACAGCATACGTAATAAATGCAGGCCTGCGCTTGCAATCCATCCACTCTTTTAATTTTTTTGACAAAGGAGAATATCTGCGGTTATGGCCAACCATCAATGTTAGGCTTTTTTTATTAAATGCATTTTCAATATTTTTTAATTCTTCTTCATTCACACATAGCGGTTTTTCAACAAAAACATTCTTGCCCGCATTTAATGCGGCGATTACCATCTGCGCATGCATTTCTGGCGGTGTTGAAATAAAAACTAGGTCAATTTCCGGATCTCTCAGCACTTCTGAGAAATCAGTTGCTGCAATTTCCGCTCCGATTAATTTTGCGGCAGCCACCGCGCTACTTCCGGTTGCAGATACAACGTATTTTATATGAAAATTTTTATTATTAAACAGGTTTGGAAAATGCACTTCTTTGGCAAAATGCCCTGGCCCGATGACTGCAGTCTTAATGGCGCTACTACGTGCGATACTTCTCTCGCACAAGCGCATGCTTTTATTTAATTCGTGCGCAGAATATTGCAGTAAAACACCTATTGTTTCTTTTTCGCGCAAAAAATCATACGCTTTATCCGCCTCGGCAACTGCGAATATTTTTGAAATAAACGGCTTCAGGCTTATTTTTTTCTCACTAATTAAGCTCAAAAATAATTCCATATTTCTTCTTTCAGTAAAACGCACATAATCTATGGGATAATCAATTCCATCTATTTCGTAAGTTGAATCATACCTGCCCGGCCCATAGCTTCGTGCCATTAGTATTTTTATTTCTTTTCTGTAAGCTACGGCCCAGTCTATTTCTATTTTGATGACTCCAATTATTACTATCGTTCCTCTGCTTCTGCAAAGCTCGCCTGCCAGCTTTAATGGCTGGCTATTAGTACTGGCTGCAGCAATGAATACTGCATCTGCGCCTGCTGCCAATTCGTGCGCATTTTTTACTGAATCGCCAGATAAGTGCGCTTTAAATCCAAGTTTCTTGGCAAAACCAACTTTCTCTGCGCTAAGGTCTATTCCAACTGCGTCAAAGCCAAATGCCCTCAGGAGAGTCATGCACATCATCCCAACTAAGCCAAGCCCAATGACTACAACTTGCTCGCCTAATTTCAGCTCTGCCTGATGAATGGCATGCATTGCAATTGAGCCTACTGTTGAAAAAGCAGCCTCTTCCAGCGCCACGCCCTCTGGTATTTTTGCTACCAAGTTTCTTGGCACTGCAACAAAATCAGAATGTGTTGCAAAACCTGCGCCAGCACAGCTGACAAAATCACCCACTGCCAAATCCGTAACGCTTTTGCCGGTTTGTATGACTTTGCCCGCACAGCTATAACCTAAAAGAGTTGCCCTATCAAGGTAACTGCCAACACTTCGCGCAGTAAAAACCCCGCCTTTGCTTAAAACCTGATCTTTCACCCAGCTGATTTTATTTTTTGAAACATTTGATGCTAGGCTCATCTTGCTACCACTAACATTTCTTTTCTCGGTGCCGGCGCTTATTAGTGAGTACGCTGTCTCGACCAATACGCCATTTTCTTGGCAGGCTGGCGCTGGAATTTCTTTTACAATTATTTTTCCTTTTTGTGCAACAACAGACTTCATACTACACTCGGTTTTTGCTTAAAACAATTATTTTTATATTTATTCATGCGTATCTCGGATATTTCGGAAACCTTTTTTAACCTTTCGTAATTATCTATCTTGAAATGCAAAAACAAGCCATAATCGCTTCGCGGTGAAATAATGAAAGAGATCATAGAGTGCTTAAAAAATACTTTTTTAAAAATGCAGACTGCTGGTGGATATTTTGTAGATCCTATTTATAATATAATTGATCCGCGCCCAACTGCGGAAATATGCAAAAGCTTTCTCTATCTCGGATACGAAAACAAAGCAAGAAAAGGTTTTGATTGGCTATTGACTGTGCAGCAGCCAAACGGCAGCTGGCTCGAAGTTCTTCCGGACGGCTTTGTCGGTGAAAGCGGCGTTGCCACTAGCGCAGTTGGAAGGCTGTTAGTAGTTGCATATGAAAAAACAGGCAAGCGCGAATACCTTGATGCTGCACTGAAAGCCGGCGAATATATGCTTTCGATAGAATTTTCACAAGGCTATTTTATAAAATCAAATGGACACTATGCGGATGTTTTAAATGTAGATGCAATGGCCGCGGCGCACCTATATGCGCTGTACCGCCTAACGAAAAAGAAAAAATATATTGAAGCGCGCGATAGGGCAATCTATAATGTCATACGTTATTTGTTCAAGGACGGCGCGCTTCCTTATGCAATACCTGTAAGAGCATCACCATACGAATGGCATTTAAACCTGCGCGACCCGCACTATCACGCGCTAACTTTTTACTTTTTGATAATGGCAGATCCAGAATTCAAAAACATTTACTTGAAAAAAGTCCTGCCAAAGATGCAGGGCTGGCTTGAAAAAGTGCTGTCTAAAAAAGGCTTTGATTGGTCTGAAGGAAAGCACACATTTTCAGTTGGAATAAACAGCGGGTACGGTTACGCCGCATACATTTTAAACTACCTTAACAGCCCGAAGTCAAAACTCGCCGTAAATAAGCTGAAAAAAATACAAAGAGCAGATGGGCTATTCAACAGGTTTGACGTTTTGACTGCTGGCGAGATTTTTAAATGGATAATAAAAGAACTTTTTGAATTTAACTATATCTCACCGACTAATTTTAATCTGGCAACGAAATTAAAGCGGACAAAAAATTATCTCCGGCGGGTTTTAGACAGGACTAAGCCGAACTTGAAGTGCTCTTTATTTTATTCATCGCAGATTTTTGACTGCCTGACAGAAATCAGCACTTAGATTTTTTTGGCAAATATTTCCATTTGCCTTTTTTTAATGCGCCCATAAAAACAGCACAGTGCTGTGAATATTTTTTTGAACTTGTAAAATCTTCCGAATCCAAATGGTATTTGCGGTATCCAGCCAACTTTTATTATTTTAAATCCGCTATCCTGAACTAACTGTATTGCAGACCTTTTTGAGAAAAATGATTTATGCGTGTAGTCCTCCCAGACGCGCCATTTTCTGTATTCTATTGGATTTACAGTAAGATAAATATCGCCATTCTTTTTCAAGACGCGGTGAAGTTCGCCCATGGCTTTTTGCGCGTCATGCAGGTGCTCTAGTATTGATTCGCAGTGTATGGCATCGAAAGACTCATTGCTAAACTTAATATCTTCGGCGTGCATGTTAACAGCATTTAGGTGCTTTGCTTTGCAAATCTCAATTGTGCGCGCATCTGCATCTATTCCTATTGCGCCACTATCGCAAAACTGCAGAAACTTGCCCGAACCGCATCCAGCATCTAAAACCTTCCCGTTCAGAAATTTAAGTTTTCTTTCTGCAAGAACTTTATTGCATCCATGCCCGTTGGGTGTTTCACTGGCAAAATAGGAGTTTCCAATATATCTCATGTGTTTTGTGGAATAAAAACAAATATAAAGCTATTCGCCTCCTTTGATTTTAACAAGTAGTTCAATCTCTTTTGTAAAATATTCAAATTTATACAAAAATACAGCACATATTATTGCCAGTGCCAGCAAGTATATGCTTCGCACCATCAGGCTTCCACTGCCAAAGAAAGCAGCCATCGTTAGCAAAAATATCACTGCAACTAGCAATGCCATCTTCCTGAGATTGTTATTTATGGCTTTTTTTAATATCAGCATGTAGCTGGCAGCCAGCAGGCCTGTGCTTATAACTGTTGCAAGACTGGCGCCCACCGCCCCAAACTTAGCGATCAGCAGAATATATGCTGGTATGGATATGGCTAGAGATATTAGTGTGGCAATTATGACTTCTTTAAACCGGTTCAGGCTTACTATGAAAGAATGCGCTATGCTGTAAACTGCCATAAATGGCGTGGCAAATAGCAAAATTGCCAGTAGATTTGCAGCTGCAATAAACTGCTCTCCGAAGATGAGGTGTATTAATTCATTCCTGAATAACATTAATGGCAGAATAGTGAAGCTAAGCATGGAGATATAATACGTTATTGTTCTTTCCAGCAAGTAACTTGTTTTTTCTATTTGATTTGCAACGACTGTCCTAGTTACAAATGAAAATACTGTATTTTTAATTGCGGATGGGAAAAAAAGCCCAAAAAATGCTACGATAGTTATGGCGACGCTATATAACCCGACATCAGTTTTTGACTGCAGCGCTCCGAGAAATAATCTGTCAGAGTTTAACAGCACAACAAGCAAAATACTTAGCAAAGTTATTGGTATGCCTAGCTTTGCCATTGGGATTATTTTTTGCCAGAAGTTTTTGTCGTAGTATTTTAATAAAACAACCATCATTATGCAAGATACAACTATTGGTGCAAATATCAGCGCCGTAATGCCTGCCCCTACCTCGTAGCCTGCAAATAACATCCCCGCAGCTATTGCCAGCACGCCGGCTGCTTTTCCTGCTTCGAGCACAGCGTAATTTCCAAAATGTTTAAGGCCGCGCTCTATGCCTAAGACTGTATTAAATAAAATCCCGCCGAAAATTATGGCAGAGCCAATCTGCAAATGCCACAGTGATACTTGCTTATTAAAAAATAAATATATATTCCCAGACAGCGCGAAATGAAGCCCAGAAGCCAGCAATCCCATCGCCAAACTCATAAATATTGCGGCAGAGATTGTTTTTTTAAACTCCTGGCTATTGGCTTCTGTTTCTGCCATTTTTTGAACAACTACTGTTTGTATGGAAAATAGGCCAAGCACAGTAAACCATGAGGATAGAAGCACAGATAGATTAAACTGCCCCAAGCCGTCTGGCCCGAGAGAGCGCGCAAGTAAAAGCGAAAATAACACGCCAAATGCTTTTGCAAAAATCAGGCCTGCGCTGCTAAGTGCGCTGCCTTTAATTATCTGCTGCAGCTCATCCATGTTTTGCAGCCCCACACCATGGCGCAGAGCTTCTGCACATATCCAAAACCATGCGTTTCAGTTCAAAAATAATTTTAAAAAGCTACCTGAGTGATAGCGGCTGTGCTGGCAGTGGCGCGCTGTTGTATTTGTACAGCGCAGATACGATTAGTATGGCAAACGCAATAAAATAAGTAGTTATTAACAAAACAGTAAATACTGCCATGGTATTTTCTGCTGCAATTGAAAAACTGCTGAACAAGATTATTGCAAAAAGCTCTTTTACGCCGAGGCCAGCCATAGTTATTGGAACCAGCGATATTACCTTAATAATTGCATACAAAAACATTACAGCCACATAATTAATATGCACTCCTTGCGCTAAGAATAAAAAGTATACCATGAGAAAAGACAGCTGCCATTGCATATTAGTCAGCAGAAAATTCAAAAATAGCTTGTTTTTATATGCCAGCATCCTTTGCAAGGCAGAGTAAAAGCCTGCAAAATACCTCGCGCGCCTCCCAAGTGCCTTTTTAACGAAATTGCGGACGATGCTACTTGTTATAGCAATTAACGATGCTAAGATTAACAACAGCATTGCTGCAATCATCCATGTTTTGCTGGGCATCAAAAATACCACGCCTGCTGCAGCAAAGATGCAGAGCACTAGCAGGCTAATAACTCTATCTAAAAAAACTGCAGCCATAGTTTTTCCAACTTCGAAGCCGTCTTTCTTTAGTAAAAAAGGCAGCAAAAAATCTCCTGACTTGCTTGGCATAAAAAGCCCAAGCGCCCATGTTTCAAGCGAGCGTCTCAGCACGTTTACAAACTTAATATTTGGATAATCTACGGATAAAAATAATGTATAATTCGCGGCTACCAGAATTACGGCAAATACATAAATTAATATTACTATTAATATAGTTTGCAACCTTATTTCTAGTAAGGTACTCAATATGTTGGCTGGGCCTACCTTGTAAAAAAGCAGAATAAGTAATGCAACTCCAAGCAGCAGCTTAACAGCACTAAGTAATTTATTTCTCATGTTTTATCATATCTGCCAAAAAGCCAAAAAGCCAAATCTGGATTGCAGTTATAATGAGCAGCATTGTTAATATTGTGCTTGGTAGGTGCCCTATGCGCCCAAACCTTGCAAAAAGGTAAATGAGCCACGCGCCGAGAATCGCGCCAGCTATGAAAAATCCCGCGCCGAAATAGCCAAAAAACTTCAGCGGCTCAAAATCCCTATATATGCGAAATAAATTAATCCATGCTTTGACTGCATACTCAAAAGGCTGAACAAGTGGGTGCGAGCGCATTAGCCTGCTTTCCCGCGTCTTTCGTGCAGTTATGGGAACTTCTTTGACAATGTATCTATTTTTTAGCGCACGTATTACCTGCTCCTGCGTATATGTATGGTTTGAAATTATTTTAATCTGTGCAACTTTTTTTGTAAACGCGCGGAATCCTGTCTGCGCATCAGTTATTTTTGCGCGCGTTATCTGCGATATTGCTTTCGAGAACGCCATGTTGCCTGCGCGTTTTAACAATGGCATGCTTTCTATGCGCCCTAAAAATCTGCTTCCAAGAACAAGATCTGCGCCATTATTTATTTCCTGCAAAAGTTTTGGTATTTCTTCTGCGGGATACTGCCCATCTGCATCAGTGTGCACTATGATATCTGCGCCAAGGCTGATGGCTTTGCTAATCTCACTTCTGAATGCCTCTGCCAGCCCGCAATTATATGGATGCGAATAGACTGAAGCGCCATGCTGTCTTGCTATTTCGGCAGTCTTATCTGTTGAGCCATCATCAACTATGCTGATAACATATTCATACTGCAGGCCAGCCATAACTTTTTTTATATCTGTCAGAACTCTGCCAAGAGTTTGTTCTTCATTATATGCTGGTATTGAAACTACTACTTTCATTTTAATTTATAGATATGAATGTTATTTGGAAAATCTTTAAACCTTTCTAAAGCTAATTCGTGCTGGCTTACTATGTAATCTGCGCTACGCGTCTCGATTGTTGGATCTGCAAATAGTATTTCGCTATTTATCCAAAATCCAGTAATTGATGAATGTGTCTGCTCTGCGCACAGAGCATTTGTATTTTTTATATCGCGGTTGCTGCAATCACGAACATCAAATAATATCGTGGCGGTGCTGCCTGCCACACCACCAAGCCAATGGCCTGCCTGCGCAGGCGCAGTACCTTGCCAATAGTTCGCAGAATTATAATAGCTTACAGAATACGCGAGCAAGCTTGTAAGGATAAAGAATAACACTGCCATTGCTGCAATTCTTCTTGCACTTGTGCGCTTAAGCATCAAAAGTGCAGCTGCAAAAACACCCAAAAGCAATGCTGCAAAAATCACTGCTTTGGCAATGGAATTAAAATTTAATAAGTTAAGTAGAAAAGAAAATGCTCCAAAAGCAGTTAATGATATATTATTGGCTGGAAATAAACTGAAATAAACTAGCTGTGATGCGGCGAGTAAGCTGACTATGCATGCCACTGCAATTAATTTTGACTGCTTAAATCCTTGTTTTAGCGCAATGAACCCGCTAACGAGCAGCGGCATTACTGCCATGTCAGCATACCTGCCAATAGGCCTGCCACCCAGCCAGGACAGCATGGTTTGCGATTTTATTGCGCCAACTGACGCTCGTTCTGCAAGAAAAACAATAACTATTATGGCAAGCATCATTGTGAGTTTCCATAATAAGTCTCTTTTTTCAGAATATAAAAATGCAAGTGGCAGAATTAGTGCGCCTGCCAAAAGAAAATATGCAAAATACAGGCTCAGCCACACAGCAAATGCAGGCAAGGATACATTATTGTAAAGCACTGTAGAATAACTTCCGAGTACGCCATTCGCGCTCGCACTGAAAACTACTATATTTCTCAGCGCCCAAGCGCCATAAGCCAGCAAAGGAATTATTAAAATAGCAATAAAATTCAAACTTCTTGTTTTTTTGAACCATAAATATACTACGGCTAGCATAGCTAAAACTAAAAGTGCCAGCCCGATTACTTTTGCTAATACTGCCATTGCAATAAATACGCCTGCGAGAATACAATATTTTAGTTTTTGGCTGTCGAATGATTTATATAGCAAGTAAAACGCACTTAAAAAAAGAAAATAAAATATGTTTTCAGCCATTACAAACTGCGAAAATGCAAAATTTGCTGGAAATACAGACACTATGATTGCTGCGAACACTGAATCCCTGCTGCTGAGCTTTTCTTTTGCCAGAAGGTATGCTGGAAATATAATTAGCGAAGAGATTAACACATTTATTAATTTCATAAAAAAATAAACTAACTGCATGTCTTTCGCAAAGTAAGCTGTTGAGAGCAACATCGGATAAAGCGGCGGATATGAATTAGACGCCATGCCATGCACTGAAAATTCTTGGCTATAAAAAAAACTTCTGGCTAGCTTTGAATAAACATACTCATCAGCAAACATTGTTGGCGATGGCACGAGCTCTGCCAGCACCAATTTAATTAAAAAAATAGCTAGAAATATGCACAATAGTATTTTCAAATATTTATTCATTTTTTACTGCTTTGAAGAAGTTTTATAAGAGTTGCTAAGGCTAATCACGCAGGCGTTAATCTGCACAAATGGCAAAATCAAAATATATATTGTTCGCATTAATAGTATTGCTTAGCATATTCTCTGCCGTAGTGCGCCCTGGCTACTCTGCATTCTCCGGCGATCAGGAAGTTTACATGCCGGCAATATACCGCTCTCTAGGCCTTGCTGGGTATTCTGGAGATATTTTATCAGAATTTGACCAAAGCAAGTATACTTTTTTTGATGAAGCTATTTCGTGGCTTATAAAAATATCAAACATTGATATATTTTATCTATTTGCCGCGCTGGCTCTGCTTTTCCGCGCCATATATTTTTATGCAATCTATGCGCTGGCACGGCACTTTACTGGCAATAAGGTATTCGCAGTCATTGCAATGTTTTTATTTTCTCAGGACTTTTGGCTTTACGGCAGCAGTACTGCAATGCTCGAAAGCAGTTTGATTCCCCGCGCTGTTGCCTTGCCATTGGCTCTGCTTGCGCTAGCCTGCTTTCTAAACAAGCGCCAAGTTACTGCTGGCTTGCTCATAGTAGCAAGCGCCCTAATGCATCCAATAACCGCAGTGCCGTTTGTATTATTTTTCTATCTGCGAACAGCAATTTCTTTTGTTAATAACTTGAACTCGGTCGCGAGTTCAAGGAATGGAAAATGCGTGCGGGATGAAGCGCGCATTTTTCATAAAACGCGAAATAAATTACCCCATGCTTTTATTTTATTCGCCCTGCCAACTGCGCTGGCGTTTATTTTGCTATATTTTTTCCTGCCCATGCGCATTGATGCTGTGTGGGAAAGCATAATCCGCGCCCGAGTCCCGTACTTGCTTATTTCTGCATGGCCTGCCACTGCGTTTGCATATCTAGCGCTAAATACGCTTTTCTTGAAAATTAGCATTAGCAGGATATTACGCGATCTATCTGAAACTTCAAAAAAACTTGATATTGCTTTACTTTTAGCCGTGCCGGTTCTGTTATTTGTCTTATCTTTTGTACTAGTAGACTTGCTCAAATTCCAATTTATTGCGCAATTACAGCTGCACAGAGGCATGGTTTTGTACAAATTGCTTGCGCTTATGTTTTTTGCATATTATGCATATTCAGAAATAACTCTAACTCGCCGCTTGATGCCACTCACCACCACAAATAGCAATCCAAAAAGCACCTCGCACAGATTTATATTTTTGGCATTAATAGCTGGCTTGTTTATAAAAGAATACGTGCTTTTTATTCTTCTGCCTCTGCTTTTGCTAGTTTGGCTTGAAAAACACAATTTTATTTCTGCGGCACCAGCGAGCAAGCTTTTATTTATTTATTTATTGGCTTCTGGAGTATTATCGTTCTGGCTGGGTGCAGATTTGTTTAAATACTACGCTATTGCTGTTTGCTTAGCCGCGCTTCTTGCAGCGATAATTACTTTGAAACGAAAACCAGGCGCTATTTGTTCTGCCATGCTGATCCTAATGCTAATTAGCATTATTATTTTTGCGCCATGGTTTAATATTGCGCCAGCATATCGCTCTAATACTGCACTGATGGATGCCTGCGCCTGGCTAAAAAACAACACTCCAAAAGATAGCCTAATAATTTCAGAGCCATTCAGCAAAGTAAGCACGCCAATACGCCTGGACTGCTATCGCGCAGTCTTTTCATCAAAGAAAGACGGTGCGCAGACCATATTCAGCAGGGCATACGCAATTGAATGGGCTAAACGCAATGCTTTGCTAAGCGAATTGCAGGCAAATCCAGATAATTTTTCTGAAATTCTTGGTAATTACAGCGTTAATTATTTAGTCAGCGAATCTCCAATAAATGCATCTTTGCCAATAATATTTCAAAATTCCAAGTATTTTATCTACAAAACAACTGTGTAAATAGTTTTTTATAACTTTTCAGGCGCTCTTTACCATGAACATACTTTACTCTGCGCCCGAAATAAACTTATCTGGCGGGCATGGCGGTTCGAGCCATGTCAGCGACGTACTTGCTTCGCTCAAGAACCTCGGGCACAACATAACGCTAATTGATTCGCGCAAAGAAGCAACTGCACAAATTTCAAAATTGCATTCTTATCTTGTTGCGCCTTTCCTGCGTACATTATGGCACTGCATGTTTGGCAACGCGGATATTATTTATGAGCGCAATAGGATTTTTGGAGGCGGCGCAATACTGGCAGGTAGTTTATTCGGCAAGCCAAGCATACTTGAGCTTAACGAGCCTGCAGAATTATCTTTTGAAGGGCTGCGCGGTGCTATGGCACAGTGGGTGTTTAACCGCGTAAGCAACAAAGCAACAATAATAACTGGCACGCATGATTCTTTTTTTAATTTGCTGCCAAAAGAAAAATGCCTGCTTATCACTTACGGCACAAATGCAGATAAATTCGTGCCAAGCGCACCGGACGCAGAGCTAGTTGAAAAATTCGGGCTTGTGCGCGGCAAAACTATATTGTATTGCGGAAGTTTTGCACCATGGCACATGCTAGAAAACACTATTATTGCTGCCAAAGATATTGTTGCTAACGATTCTGAAGTAAAATTCCTGCTGCTTGGCACCGGCGGGCAATTTGAACAGATAAAAAAACTTGTAAAATCATTTGCCTTGGAAAATAATGTCCTGCTCCTTGGAAAAGTTCCGCACACGGAGATGTTCAAGTATATTAACAGTGCAGATATCTGTCTCGCCTTATTTGACAGGAACTATGCGCCTTTTAAAAAATATGATTATTTTTATTCACCGATAAAAGTGCACGAATACAAATCATGCGCAAAGCCGATAATTGCCAGCCGCATCGGAAACCTAAAAACATTGGTAGTTGATGGAGTTAATGGCTTGCTTGTTGACGAGCAAAAGCCGTCTGACATTGCTGCTGTACTGCTAAAATTATTAAGCAACAAACAATTGTTCAAAAATATCGCTGAAAATAACCGCAAGGATGTCTTGCAGAATTATGATTGGGATATCATTAATGCCAAAATTTTGAAAGCTGTCAGTGCTAGACGCAGCAAAGCGCATAGTTTTTAACAGTTTCCATAATCATAATACTATGTTCGTAATAGTTACAGGCTGTGCGGGTTTTATAGGCTCGCACTTAACAGAAAAACTGCTCGGCCAAGGGCACCAAGTGCTCGGCGTAGACTGCTTTATAGATTATTATCCGCGCAAGGTAAAAGAAAATAACCTGAAGGGCTTTTTGAACCATGAAAATTTCATATTTATGCAAAAACATATCGAAGATATTACGAGCAAAGACATGCTTTTTAACAATTTGAAGCAAGTTGATGTTATTTTTCATCTCGCCGCACAAGCAGGCGTGAGGGGAAGCTGGGGAGATGAGTTCAGGCAATACACTATTCATACTTTTGAAGCTGCGCAGAAAGTTTTGGAAGTTGCGCGGAAATTAAATGTCAAAAAATTTGTTTATGCGAGCTCATCATCAGTCTATGGCAACCATCCCATAATGCCCGTGCAGGAAGATTCCGGCGCGGATTTGTGGCCTGTGTCGCCATATGGCGTTACAAAATTAGCAGGAGAAAAATTATGCAAGCTATATTCTGAAACCTATGGCTTGCCAATAGCAGTGCTGCGCTATTTTACAATTTACGGCCCGCGCCAGCGCCCAGACATGGGTTTTATGAAATTCATAGATTCTATTTTGAACGGCAAAGAAATAAATGTTTATGGTGATGGAGAACAAACAAGGGATTTTACATTTATTTCTGATGCCATTGAAGCTACTATAACCGCCGCAAACGCTGATTTGAAATACGAAACAATAAATGTGGCTGGCGGTGCGCGAGTAACAGTTAACGGTGTGCTAAAGATGCTTGAAGATATTTCTGGCAAGCCAGCCAAAAAAACCTACATCGAGAAGCAACAAGGAGATGTACAGCACACATATGCAGATATTACAAAAGCAAAACGCCTGCTGAATTATGATCCGAAAGTAAATCTCACGCAGGGTTTGAAAGCGCAGTTTGATTGGTATATTAATGAATTTATTCCTCTCATAGCATGAAAGCGATTATTTTAGCGGCGGGTTATGGTGCGCGAATGTACCCATTGACTTTAGATAAACCGAAATCATTACTCTGCGTGGCAGGTAAATCCGTTCTGAATTATTTAATTGAAAATTTGGAGAAAGTTTCTGAAATTGATAAAATTTACATAGTCGTAAATCAAAAATTTCATGCGCAATTTGCGCAATGGTTAAACGGGGAAAAATTTACGAAACAAATTATTTTAGTAAATGACAAAACAACATCTGAAGAAACCAAACTTGGCGCCATTGGTGATCTTTGTTTTTGCTTAGAAACGGAAAACATTTCTACAGATATATTAGTCGTGGCTGGCGATAATATATTTACATTCATGTTGGCAGATTTAGTTAAGTTTTTTAATGATAAAAAAAATACGCTGGTAGCCACACACATAGTCCCTTATGATAAAATTTGTAAATACTCTAGTACGGAAATAAACAATGACGCCCTTATTCTGAGTTTTGAGGAGAAACCCAAAGCACCAAAATCAAATATTGCGGGACTGCCACTTTATATTTTTGCTAAAGAAAACATATCGCTAATCGCAGAGTTACGAAACAATAAGCTGGATGCTCTTGGAAATATAATCGCGTATTTGCACAAGAAAGTCCCGGTTTATGCTTTTCCAGTCAAAGGCAAAAGATACGATATTGGTGACTTAGAATCATACGAGTTGGCAGATTTAGAGCTGCGAAAAGCGCCTCAGATAGCAAGTTAGTGCGCCTCTGGCATGCGATCTTAGTTCTTCGCCCCTCTCTGCCAAGGCATTTGCCACGCCTTCCGCAGTATTTTTGTAAAATAAAAGCTCTGAAAATTCTCTTTCTACTGTATCAAACATTGCTTCGACTTCCGCTTTTTTAAATGGCATCCTCACTTTATACACTAACATTGGCTGTCTCATGTCTTTTTTATCTATGAGGGCTATTGGCTTGTAAATTCCACTCCCTGTCTCTTCCGCAAGTTCTCTCGCGAGAGCGAAGCCTACTCCACCACCTCTGCCCGCGACATCATCTAGATCTACATAGCCAGATGGCACAATATGCACTTGTCCTGCTCCAAGTTCTACTTTTCTGCCTTTTCTGCCCAATACGATATAATCATCATCAGTTATAGTAATACCACCAACACTGATTGGATTTGCGCAGTTTGCTGCGTCTAAAATATGTCTCAAGCCCACAAAATGCCTATAATCTGTTGGCTGGAGGTCTAAATAGAGTATAGAATCTTTAACACATTGGTGTTTAATTCTGCATATTTGGTTGTTTGTAAGCTCCTGGCCTTTTGCCGGTGCTCTTTTTGACTGTTCTTGCCATATTTGCTCTATTTTATCCTGCAAGTCAGAACTAACACTGAAGCGTTCTTGCTGCAGCTCAACCCTAACAGCTGAAAATCCTTCCGCCAGAACTATAAAGTCATCCATACTAATGGGGCAATTTATGGTGGTTTTTTAAACTTTTGGATAGTTCGATATAATTCCCCGCGGACTTATCCCAAGTCAGCCCCTTGTCAAAAAGCATCTGCCTGCCATTCAGTCCAAGTTTTTCTGCTGTGGCTGGCTTTTCCAAAATTTTATTTACTGCGACAGAAATTTGTTCTGAGTTCTTTGGTTCGACCAGATAACCATTAACCCCATCTTTCAGCAACTCTGGCGTGCCAGATATGTTTGTTGCTATCACTGAAACTCCGCTTGCCATGGCTTCCAGAACAACATTCGGAAAACCTTCAGCTAAGCTTGGCAGAACTAAAATGTCTGCGGCGCAGAGCCAGTCAGGCACTTCAGCCGGCGATTTTGCGCCAACCAGCTGAAAAAACTCTTTTATTTTTAAATTTTCAATTTGCTTTTCTATCTCCTGGCGCATGGTGCCTTCGCCAATCAGCAGGAAATGTATATTTGGATATTCTTTGGTTATTTTTGGCGCCGCATCAATCAGGTAATTTACGCCTTTCCTTTCGATAAGCCAGCCAATATATGTAATTATTTTTTTGTCCAGAGGCAAACCTAATTTTTTCCTCAACTCTGTTTTATTTCTTGGCTTAAATCTATCAGTATCAACGCCATTTCGTATTACTGTTGTGTGTTTTATGCCTAATTCATTTACTTTTTTAATTAGGTCTTCGTTATTTGACGTTATGTGGTCGCATCTGCGCATAACTTCGACTAATATTTTTCTGAAAACTGGATTTTTCAGCGACATGTTTACGTCAGCTCCGCGTGTTGTAAGTAT
>ERZ1292623.754-Hain-H51-01um-R1-754-length-33175-cov-12_pt1 | contig 33175 bp, 51 predicted proteins | sample MGYA00564398_ERZ1292623 | MGnify/ENA primary metagenome ERZ1292623 (study PRJEB36523, sample SAMEA6512633) | groundwater metagenome | collected 2019-01-07 | study: AquaDiva: Metagenomics assemblies of 32 groundwater samples
GAAGCAGATATTAAAAGTTGTAATGATAACCCAAGAGAAGATGGGCTGTGCAAGTTATACTGTGATAAAGGAGAAATCCTCACATCTTACATAAATTTTCCGAATGAAACATTTGTTTGTGGAATACCAACTAATAAATGTGGTGGTGGATGTTTTAACTGTTCAGAACAACCAAAGGGTCAATGTTACGAGATAATTGGCAAAGCCAAATCCCGCCCAAAGACAGACTGGGAAAATCATCCAGAAGATTATAATACAAAAATCAACATAGTTCTTAATGGAGAATGGATTAATAATTGCTGTGAAAATGTAACAATCAATATTGGAGATAACAGACAAACTTATATAGCCAATAAAATATGTTTTGAAGCAGATAGTGAAGCTTTTAGTCAAATAAACACCATTAATGTCAGCAAATGCCAGGCAACTCCAAAGTTTATAAATAAAACAACCTACAGATTAAAGAATGAATGTGAGAAAGGTGAAAAAACATGGACAACCACTTTAGACATTTTTTGTAATAGTACAGAATTTAGCCCTATAACCGGTTTTAATGTAACAGAGGAAGATCTTAAAATTTTCCAGGATTATGGCTATAATTGTTCAATATCAAATGAATACAAAAGTTGTGATTCAAATGAATAAAAGACTAAATTTTATCAAAACTAATTTAGAAGGTATAATCATTATTACTGTCTTTTTTAGTATACTCTTCTTAAGCCTTTTTATGCCATACGGATTTAGTATATTTATTTTAATGTCATTCCCATTTTTTTTATCCACAAGATACAAAGATGATATTGTTATAGATTTAACAATGGCTATTACAACACTCATCTTTCTCATCGGTGGAATATCTGTTAAATTCAAAATAGACACACAAGGAACAGTAATAATATTTTCATTACTTAGCGGCTACATCCTTTTTAGAGTAATTAAAATTCAATATACTTCCAATCCAAAGTCATTAAATAAAAAATGAAACAAGAAATAATATTTTCCGGTGTTGGAAGTAATCAATTTTGTCCAAAGTGCAAAAAGAGTATTAATATCTTCATCGAAACACCATACTTCCCATATTGTTCAAAAAAATGTTCATCATTAAAACACATGAATAATGTCAAAAAAAAGAAGATACAACATAAAAGTAAAAAATAAAGGTTGGTTTAAAAATGGTAACAAGCCACACAACCTTGGAAAACCACCTTCTTTAAACATAAGGAAGAAAATAAGCCAGGCAGTTAAGATAGCTATGGCAAGATTACCAGAGTACAAAAAAAGAAGAATAAGAAAAGGACAATTCAAAAAAGGAAATTATTATGCCCATTGGACGGGAAAATATGGCGAAGCCAACCCACATTACAAAGGCAAGGCATACAGAAATAAGGCATTAGCAGTCAAAAAAAGAATGTGTGAGAAGTGTGGCAGAACCAAATTTGATGTTTTAACCAAACTGCATGTCCATCATAAAGATAGAAATCGGCTGAATAATAACATCAAAAATCTTAAACTTTTGTGTTCAAAATGTCATCTTAAATTACATAAGAACTGGGAATACAGATGGAATAAGCATGGAAAGAATAAAATTAATAAGAGGTTCAAGAAGCACACCTAAATACCAAAAGGGGTTTGTCTATTTTGTGCTTGGCAACAAAATTATAGAAAAAATGAACGCAGAAGAACTAATAGGTCATATACAATTATGTGAAGATTTATTTGATCAATTATAGCCAATGAGATTAAAATGGAAAAAACTTTCAAATCAACAATTCAATCAAATTTAGACTTAACAAAAGAATATAAAATTCTTCAAAAAACTATAGGTAAAATGCCCAAAACAAAAAATAATAAAATAACAATAAACAAAATTGATAAATTTTTTAATAATATTGTAAAATTTTTTGAACATCTCAAAAAGAAAACAAATCATATCCAAAATACTTATTTACAAACATTAACACTAGGGTTTCTTTCAGTAACTATGGTACTTTTTATAGCTTTGTTGGTTTTAGGCATCCCTCTATTCCTTATCATACTACTACTTCAGTTTAATAAATTTTTAGGTTTTGCTGTCATATTTTTATTTGTAATATATTTCATTGGTTTGATAGTACAACCAACAGGCAAAAACAAGAAGGAGGTAAAAAATGGTAAATAAAAAATCAGATACAATAGAAAGTACAGAATCAGTAGAAAAACCAAAAAAGAAAGCTAAGGTATTTGGAGATCCAATTGTGGTACTAAATGAGTGAATTTATTTATAAGGAATATCTCCCAGCAAATGCCAGAGTTATAATAGATTACAAAGCCAGGGAGAAAGTAAAATTTAGCTACCCTAGAAATATGCCCTATTGGAAGGCAGTATGGAAAAATGCATACCCTACTGTAGCTTCCTTTTGGATACATCTACATGTTAGTATAGCTTTTTATATTGGTGTTTATATCTTTCTTCCAGCATATATCTTAAAGTCAATATTCTTTCCAACCATAGTCGAAGCAACATCAGGATATACAATTGGTTTTATATATCTTCTTTCAACTCTTATACTTCCACTAATTGGAACTTTTGCTTATCTTTTTGGGATTCCGGCAATATTCACCTATTATCTTGCAAGAGATAAGGAAAGACTTTCCTCTTGGATACCTAAAATAGGTTATTGGAGCGCTAATTTGGAGTTTCACACAAAATACAAAATATTCACAAAAAAAGATGTGGTAGACAACAAAGTAATAATCCCGGTTTTTTCCAATATTTATCTAAATTATGAATGTGAAGGCGATTTTGATAGATACCTAGAACGAGTGGAGATCATGGAAATACCCTTTAATTATCAAATAAGAAATTTCTTCATTCCATTCCTTAAGAAAAAAAGATACAATGATACCCAGTTTAGGGCAGTATTCCATTTTTCAAGACCAGTAAACAATGGAAATATGAGAGTGACATTCGCATGAACGGGAGGCTAAAAATGAACAAAATTATCCAAAAATTAGTTGTATCTATTTTGATATTAAGCAGCTTTTTGATAGGATGTACAAAAAACGAGATGTACACTAGTACTTTTTATTGTGAAGAATTTTTAATTAAAGGAATAGTATCCACGCCATTTAATAGTGACAATCCACAAAATTCTGATTTTGAGGTGAGGAACCCCAAAAGATGTGACATAACTCAAGAGATGGGTTTAAATTGTACTTGGTATGCTGTTGGATTCTCAGCAATTGGATTAGATAAGGAAAAATGTTCGAGGGTCGAATGATTTATGCAATCACTGGTGGATTAGGATTTCTTGGATTTAACTTAGCTAAGCATCTAACATCTAAAGGACATGATATAATTATCTTTGATAATATGTCTAGAAAGGGATCAGAACATAATCTCCAATTCCTCAAACAATTACATATGCCAAAAAAACCACAGTCAATAACAACAGTAACCAGCGACCTTGATGATATACCAACAAAACTTAAACGCTATAAAGTTGATTTAATCTATCATTTTGCTGCCCAGGTAGCTGTAACAAAAAGCTATGAAAGCCCAGCAAGCGATTTCAGGATTAATGCGGAAGGCACTTTCAATTTACTGAGGTCTGTTGATGTTCCAGTTATATTCTCAAGTTCGAATAAAGTCTATGGTGACAATGTAAATCAAATACCAATAAAGGAAGAACAAACCAGATATGATTTTGATGGAGAATATTCAGAAAAAGGTATCCCAGAAACCTTTAGTGTCGATGCCAGCAAACATACTTATTATGGATGTTCAAAGTTAGTCGCTGATATCTATACGCGAGAATTTGGAGGAGTAGTTAATCGCTTTTCCTGCCTTTATGGACAATCACAATTTGGTGATTTAAATCAGGGCTGGGTAGCACATTTCATAATATCCAAGCTAAAGAACCAACCAGTAACAATCTATGGCAATGGAAAACAGGTGAGGGATATCCTTTATAGTGATGATGTTGTTAAACTCTTAGAATTAGAGGCACTTAACATAGAAAAAATTAGAGGAGAAGTATTCAACATCGGAGGAGGCTATAAGAATACCATATCATTACTTGAACTTTGTGAAATGCTTGATATTCATCCCATGTTTGAAGGATGGAGGGAAGCAGATCAAAAAGTTTATTATAGTAACATCTCCAAAGCCAGGCGCATACTGAATTGGAAGCCAGAAATTGACGCAAAAGAAGGAATAAATAAATTACAAAAATGGTGGGAGGACAATAAGAACTTACTTTAAAATGAATAATAAAATTGAAAAGGGTATCCTTATTATTTTAGGATTAGCTATGGTTTTGATAATTATCTTTGTATTATATAAAATTGCTTGGGATAAAGGCTACCAATCGGCAGAAGATTCTATCTGTGAGAATCTTGGTTATGATAGAATGACTTCCTCTGGTAGAGATGAACACGACGCCTTTTGTGTAAATGGAACGGATTATCCAAAAATCTTTTTCGTAAGAGAAGAAGATTGTATAGAGTTTAGTCATGTTGGAGATTACTCATATTGGAATATTCATTGTGCTGGAGAATTGATGGATTGGTGGTCTTGGGGAAGTTTTGAAACATCATTTGGAAAGAGAGAAGATAATTTTGAATATTTAAAAATAAAAAAATAAATGGAGGACGGGCTTCAGTAGATATTTGCCCTACGATTTTATGAAAATAAACTGGTCATCACCAACAATAGGAGAAGAAGAAAAGAAAGCAGTTCAAAGAGTACTTGATTCAGGCTGGTTGAGTCAGGGTCCTGAAACAAAAGCCTTCGAAAGAGAACTAGGATCTTTTGTTGGAAATATAAAATACTGCGTTGTTGTTAATAATGGCACCTCTGCACTTATCGCTGCACTTCTTGCTAATAATATTGGACCTGAAGATGAAGTTATTATTCCAGCGCACACATTCATAGCCCCAATTAATGCTGTTTTAGCTGTAGGTGCTAAACCAATTTTAGTTGATGCAGACCCATTAACATGGAATATTACCCCAGATATTGCCAAAAAAGTTATAACTTCAAAGACTAAGGCTATACTACCGGTTAATGTTGCAGGAATGCCAGTTGATATTTATGGATTCCAGGATCTATCCAAAAAGAAAAATATATCTTTGATAGTTGATGCTGCAGAATCATTTGGAGGAGAGTACAATCATAGATTAATCGGAGATATACATTTTGAGCATACATCAATATTTAGTTTCCATATAGCAAAGCAATTATCAACTATAGAAGGAGGATGTATTTTTACTGATAATGAAGAGATACATGATAAGTGCAGAATGATAAGGGATCATGGAATGAATGGCAGGTATAATTTTGCTACTTTTGGCTTAAACTTCAGAATAACAGATATCCAATCTGCTATTGGCAGGGAACAATTAAAAAAAGTTCCTAAAGCACTAAAACATCGCGCACAATGTGTAGCGTTATATAAAAAATATCTCGGCAATCAATTTGATTACCAACAAATTCCAGATTACGTTACAAAGCATCCCAACCTATTCTTCGGCATATTAACCAAGCTTTTTGGAACACCAGAGAACAGAAATAAACTTGTCAATAGATTGAATAAAGCAGGGATAGATACTAGAATCTGCTGGCCTTATATATTAGATCAGCAATTTCACAAGACAATATTTAGTGGGCAATATGATGTAGCCAAAAATCTTAGTGAAAGAATAATTACTTTACCATTAAGCAATTCAATATCATTTGAAGATATTAAAACAGTTTGTAATACAATCAATGAGGTGTCAAAATGAACAACATACAAAAGATTAATGTATCATTTATAGGTGGTTTATTAGCAATTGTTTATAACTCATTCGTCCTATTCTTGGTGCATTCAAAAACCATATTACTAACAACTACACTATTATCATCATTCATAACAGGGTTTCTTTTAGTTTATTTTTCAGTATCAATCAATGATCTCTCTTTTGGTTTTTCGCGAAGAAGAGTAGAAACCGCAATCCATGATTCCCACAAAGAAAAAATAAAATCATACCAAACAAACAAATAAAATGGAATATGAACATCTTTTTCATAAGGACTGCAGATTTTTTAAGGGATACAAACCCTGCGATATCCACAAAAAAACACAGGTTGAATGTCCAGAATGTTCCCATTATTCCCCATGGAATAAAAAATTCCTTATAATCAAACAAGGAGAATTGGGTGATGTATTAAGAACAACACCCCTAGTAAGAGCTATAAAAGAAAAACACCCAAATGCCTATATAGTATGGCTAGTCGAGGAAAAGGCCAAAGAATGCATTCTTAGGAATCCCATGATTGATGAGGTTGTTGTCTATCATCCTTCAATCCTACAAAGATTTATGATAGAAAGATATGACACTGTAATCTGTTTGGATAAGGATATATCAAGCATTACCATAGCTACTCTTACTAAGGCCGACCATAAGCTTGGATTTGGAATGGATGAAAGCGGAAAAGTTATACCACTCAACAAAGAAGCAGAATATAAATGGGCAATCGGCATATCTGACAACTTAAATAGATCAAACACACTAACCTACCAAAAACAGATTTTTGAAATAACAGGTTACAGCCCTAGTAACCATAACTATATTTTTAGTTTGCCAAATACATCAAAAATTTTTGGAGAAGAATTCAGAGAAAAACACAATCTAACTAATATACCGCTTGTGATAGGGTTTAACACAGGAGTTGGAGCAAAATTTCTTCCAAGAAAGTGGCCTTCTAATTATTTTATTGAACTAGGCAAAATGATTGACACGCTATGCGATTCTTTAGGAATCTCATATAAAATACTGTTGCTTGGCGGACCATTTGAAGAAGATAGAAACAACTATATATTTGATAGATATACCAAAGCAGGATATAATAATATGATTCATACAGGAACCAAAAATGCATTAGAAGAGTTCTTTGGTCTAATAGATATCTGCCATGTAATAGTAACTGGTGACACCATGGCTATGCATATTGCCATCGCTCTCAAAAAGAAGCTTGTGGTTCTTATGGGGCCAATTACCACAGCAAGCATAGATGTCTACGGACTAGGCCCAATGTTAGTATCTGAAGAACACGACTGTCTTGGATGCTTTCGAGATATATGTGATTTACCATACCAATGCATGGATGCTGTTTCACCAAACACAGTTTTAGAAGAAGTAAGAAAACATATAAAAGAGTAAAGACATGAATAAAATGGTCAAAAAAATAACAAAGAAAGAGAAGCTTATTTTTACAACATTTTATTTTTCTTTATTATTTACAATTCCAATATTTGTTATTTCTAGGACAGATAAACTTACTGAATTCTCAAACCTAATAGTATTTTTGTTATTGATAGCTTTTTTAGGTGTTCATTTACTTTCTTGGAAATACAAAATAACATCTAGGTTTTTTTTCTTTTTGAATCTAATACTTTTTTTAATTCCAACATCTTTTTCAGCATCTGTTGTGTATGACGATTTTATTAAATATAATACCATAGAAAAACACTTAGGCATAAACAAACTTGTATTTTACAATGACATTGACGATCAGGACGTTATAAAATTTCTATTTACAGTAGATCCAAAATATACCACAGGACTTAATGAAATCATAATCATGCCTTCTCCCATTTTTGAATTTTCCTTAAGTTTAAATGGCGAAGAATTACAAAGAGGTGAAGCAAGTGGACAATTCAAAAAAGAAACCAAAGATATCATATTTGAATATAATTCTGACTTTAAAAATACATTTTATCACGAGATAGGTCATTATATTCACCTAGTTCGCTTTACCAATGAAGAACGAAATGAATGGGAATCTATCCTTAATATATCAGTTGATTATGAACAATTCGAACAATTAAGTGAGTTATCTCAAGATAAGAATGTTATTAACAAACTTTTAGAATATGCAGAATCAAAAAAAGAGTACATAATAAGGGAATCTTTTGCCATCTATTTTGCTTCAGCAGTACTCAATAAAAGCGAGGTGCCGGAAGAATTTCAAAATTATTTTGAAAAAGTACTTCAAGAGGTGGAAAATGATAGATAAAATATTTGGGCTGCTCAAGGAGCCAGGATACATAGAACATAGAAAAGAGTTAAAACTAGAGATACCAGAAGAAGATATACTTAAATGGATAAAAGAAGGAAAGATAAGAGTACGGAGGGATGGATATATAGAAGTTGTTGATAAAAATGTAGTGGATATCACTCCAAAATTTATAGACAAAAATGAAGGAACCCATTGACTTTGAACAGCTAATTGGAAACAGGATATATGAAAAGGATGTTAAAGATAGGGATAGGACTCAAGATCCAGACAAAAAATTCAGCCCATCAAGTGCCGGCTATTGTGAACGCCAAATGTTCTTGACAAAAGCTGGTTTAAAAGTTTTCACTCCAAAGGCAGTAGGCTCAATGAAATCTGGTTCCATACTACACAGATGGATTGAAGATGACTTAAAGGATAAGGGCGCGTTGGAACAAGACGTGAAGCTAGTCATTAACAACCCAAACATTAATCCTGAAAATTTATATTTTGAGGGAACCTATGACTTTTTTGATTATACATACCCCTATGATTTTAAGAGTACTTCTAATATCAATTATGTTATTTCAGGCCCAACTGAAAAGGATAAAGACCAACTTATTGTTTATATGGCTAGTTTAGGTGTCACTAAAGGATTCATTGTTTATATAGATAAAAGGCATTTGAAAGTTAAGCAACATTTGGTTGAATTTAATCAAAAGAGATTGGAGAAGATATTTCAAAGAGCAACCAATGTATACAGGGAATTTATTAACTGGAAACATAATGGAAAAAAAGGAATTCCCTTTAAGAAATGCGGTTGCAACTTTTGTGATATGGAGGACTAATGTAGTATAGTGAACTATCCTTTTCCTTCAATATAGAAAATATCTCCAACCAAAATATTTATATATAAGTTGTGATTATACACTAATTATATGAAACTTAAACAATATGCATTCAATTGTGATCCCGACATTATAAAAAAGATAGATTCTTTTATTTCTAAGAATAGATCAAAATACAAAGATAGGACACAATTTATTATCCTGGCAATAGAAGAAAAGTTAACACAAGAAAACAAATGACAACTAAAAATTTAATCACAGGAATTTCTGGTTTTGTTGGCAGTCACCTTGCTGAATTACTACTTAACAAAGATGAAAAAGTATCCGGCATCAAAAGATGGCGTAGTCCAATGGACAACATAAATCACATAAAAAATAAGGTAGAATTATATGATGCAGATATCACAGATCCTGTTGCTATTAATAAGGTAATAAAAAAAATACAACCAAATAAAATTTTTCATTTGGCAGCACAATCACTAGTACCTTACTCTTTTGATAATCCTCACGAAACCATACGAACTAATATCAATGGAACCATCAATCTTTTAGAAGCTGTGCGAAATGCAAAAATTGACCCAATTATACATATCTGTAGTTGTTATTCAGAAGATACAAAAATACTCTCTAGCAATGGTTTGGTTAGTTATAAAGAAATTAGAGAGGGTGATTTGATTTTTAGTCTGAACCCAAAAACTAAGATAATTGAACAAAAAAAAGTCAAAAAAGTCTTAATTTATAATTTTAATTCCACCCTTAAACATATCAAAACAAGAAGTATAGATCTATTAGTAACTCCTAACCATAAATTATTATTAGCAAGTCAAAAAGGTGGACATTATAAATTTATGAAAGTTGAATCAGATGGTAAATCAGCTAGGGGGTATATGCCAAGAGGAATTTGGAAAGGAATAGACAAAAAAATTATTACACTACCCCAACAAGATACGTTTGATCTAATGCAAAATAGCAAAACTACCGAATTTAGAACCGAAGATATTTTTTACTTAACTGGGCTCTATATAGGAGATGGAAATGGAGATATCTTATTAAAAACTACAAAAACTAAAACAGGGATGCATAGGAAAGAATACTTGCAAAAAGGAAGAGATAAAACGGGTAAATTTATCAAATTGAAGGAACAATATGGAGTATCAACACAAAGATGTGATAGAATATTTTTAAATATTCCGAAGAATGATAAAGCAAGGAAAAAAACAGAAACTATACTTAAAAGTATGGGGCTCAAGTACCATTCATACGATCAAAGTGTATATCTTTCATCAAGACCACTATTAAAATTTTTAAAGCAATGTGGAAAAGATGCCCACAATAAGAATATACCTAAATGGATGTTGAATTTTGATACACCTTATCTAAAATCACTCTATGAGGGGCTTATAGATTCTGATGGATATTACGCCAAAGAAACACATCATGTGTATCGTACCGTCTCAGAAAAATTAGTGGAATCAATGATTGAGTTGTGTATTAAACTAGGAAAATTTGTTACATATTCAAGCCAAAATAATAATATCTCCTTCATAAATAAAAGAAAGATTATCTGCCCAAAATCATATACTCTTTCTATATCGGATAGAGATAAAACATTTGAAAAAAGGAATATATATGATGTATATTATAATGGTGTGGTATGGTGTTTAGAAGTCGAGGATAATCATAATTTTTTAATTCATAGAAATGGAAAAACCCACTTTTGTGGAAATTCATCAGAGGTTTACGGCCAGGTAACCAAAGAAGATATACCAATAAAAGAAACATGTCCATTAAGGCCACAAAGTCCTTATGCTGTGTCAAAAGTAGGAGAAGATCTTATAGCTTACCAATACTTTTGTTCTTATGGTTTAAAAACAATTAGGACAAGAATGTTCACGCATTCGGGGCCGCGTAGAGGAGAATTGTTCTTTGAGTCAGCATTTATCAAACAAATAGTCCAAATAGAAAAAGGATTGCAGAAACCCATAATTCATGTTGGTAACCTTAAATCAATTAGAACCCTTGCCCATGTTAAAGATGCTGTCAGGGCCTACTGGTTAATGGCTAAAAAATGTCCTCCAGGGGAAGTGTATAACATTGGTGGGAACACAACAATGACTGTCGGTGATTATCTAAAAAAGATGATTGAATTATCGGACCTAAATTCACAAGAGGTTAAGATTAAGGTAGACAAAAATTTATTGAGACCTTCCGATGTCACACTTCAAATTCCAGACACGACTAAATTTAGAAAGGCTACTGGTTGGAAGCCTGAAATAAAATATGAGCAAATTTTTATAGATCTTTTGGAATATTGGAGGGAAAGAATATGAAAAAAGAAACCGTTTTATGTATCTTAATGGGAAGTAGTGCACTACGAAGTTTCATAAATTTGTACCGTGGTCACACTAGTTGGATGCTTTTTACTGGATTATCAGCATTCTTTATTGGTCTGCTCTGTATTACTCCGAAAAAAACACTAGAAGAAAGATTTGATTGAGGTGGTAAAATGATAGATAAACAAGATATTAACTGGGGTGCAATTTCTGGGTTTGTTGCTTTTGTAATTTTTATTTCATTATTTTACATCTTATACACAGCACAATTTTCATCTCTTAACCAGTTTTATGATGATTATTTTTTAGGTGATCCACGAGGAAGCATATTTGAAACCTTCTTTACTATCTTTGCATCTCTTTTTATACTTGCAATTATGTCTGCAGTCTTTTTATTATTTCTCTTTTGCACAGTAGAAACATTTAAGGCAATTGATATAGGTGTGCAAAAACTCCAGGATAGAACAAAACAATATAATGAAAAAAACCAAAAAACAAAAGCTGAAAAAGGAAGCACGACTACAGAACGAAATAAATAAATACAGCAACAAGCGGGTTGGAATAATTAAGAGCGTTAATATAGGATTATTGCCAGGCAGTATTCTTGGTGCCTTTGCTGTTATTCACGATGGTGGTTTTGGACTTTCCATAACTATCCTGGAAGTAGAACACGGATTTCCACTTAACTACAGGCTAACAGATCCAAAAGAATGTGAACAATTCTTTAAGGATATGGATGTGATATGGCATACTGAACTCAAAGGCAAGCATGTATTGTTATTAAGCAATAGCGATGCTATTAATTCTGTGGAAAAAGTGGTACCTCATACTTCTTTAATAAAGGCGTTGAAAGGTGATAAACATGATTAAGTCAAAAGCAGTAAAAAACAAGCCAGTAAAACAGAAACAACAAAAGTTTACTGAAAGAATAAAAGCATGGACAATATTTTTCCTGGGATTATTTGTTTTACTTTTTGTTTTGCTTGTTGTAACAGACAATAAATCATACTGCCAAACAAATCCAGATAAATGTATTTTTGAACCAACACCACTTTTCTTAGACAATTCAAAAAATTCATATTTCCAACCAATAGGTATAACACATCAAGAATGGTGTGCTAATTACTATATTAAAGTTCTTAGTGATTATTCTGGAAATAAATCCATCATAAAAGAGCTATGTCAAATCCGTAAAAAAACCATGGCAGAACTTGACATTGACGACTGCAATAGCAATCCAAGAGAGGATGCTTTGTGCAAGTGTGAGGAAGGATACAATTTTAAAATAACTTCGCCAGAAAGTTGTATTATTGAAGAACAACACATAAATTGTAAAAAAATTAATGACCATAATATAACTTGCTTCTGGGAAAAACCAATTATATGCACAGACTTCTCTGATTATCTAAATAAAAATACTACTATTAACAAATGCCTCAAATCCCGACCAAAAACCGAATGTGAGAAAGGAAATCCTGAGTGGGTATATAATATGGAAGTTTGTATTTATGATGAGTCTACTCTAACAAATATGACCCAAGAAGAAATTGAGATTGGCAAAAAATATGCTAAATCAAAGGGTATTCCCCTATGCACAAGTATTCAAACAATCTGCCGAGAGGTTAGTTAAATGAAGGTCTATGAAATAGGATTTATCCTTTTGTTGTTTATTGTTGGCACTTTGTTATGGACTCTCCCAATCCAATCAGATCAATTGCCATTTGGAGAAGGTGATGCAGCTTGGCACTTTGCCAATGGCGACTGGGCTACAAAAACAGATCATGTTTATTGGAGATTTCCATTTTATATAAGTACATGGTACTACAATTACAATACAATCTTAGGACCAGGCGCTCTTGAATACCCGCCACCATATCATGTAGGATATTCAATTTTTCAGATAATAGGTGGCCAGAGATTTATTCCGGTTTACATTCTTATAGCCATCAGCTCTTTTTTGGCAGCCTTTGCTGTGTTTGTCTTGCTGCGAAAACTATATGATTTTCCGACTGCAATCTTAGCTTCCACAGCTATGATATTCTCTTTTAGGGAGATTATGGTGTACCTCTGGGGACAAAGACCCACCATCCTATCTTTTGCTTTTGTTCCGTTAATCCTTTACTCTGTTTTTAGGTATTATGAAGGCTACTCTAAAAATCAGCCTAAAATTGTGTACCTCTATCTAACTGGGATTCTTCTGATATCACAATTTCTCATCCATCCCCAGGGATCTATGCTTTCATTTGTATCAATAATAATCTATTTAGGAATTCAATCGCTCAGAAAAAAACAATTACCAATAAACAAATCTAATATTATTCATCTTTTTGCCATTTTATTAATATCTATTTTAATTATCAGTCCATTCATAAACATATACCGTGGTGCCCAATCAGGAGTGGAAACTAAAATACAGATTAAGGATCTGCATAGACTCTTTGATTGGATGGAAGTCAAAGATAGAGAAGGATATCCAAACAATCTAGGAGGTCCACCTATCATATTTTATGAAATAAATAAAGTATATTTTCCATTTTATTATATCTTGGTTTGGGCTGGTGTTCTTTTTTTATTAATCAGAAGAGAAGACAAAGATATCCTCATCCTGTCATGGCTTGCTGCTCTTTACCTCCTTATACATTTAGATGTTTTTGGGTTAATGCCATTCGGAAGATTATCCCGTATGCTGATGGGAGAAACAGCATTGTTTTATAGTATAATGGCCATAGGGATCATAGGTATTCCAAAATTATTTCTCAAAGATAAACAAAGACATTATCTTTATGTGCTTGTTGGTATCCTGCTTTTTGGCCTTGTTCTTTATAACGGCCAAAATGCCTACATTGTTCTTAATAATTCTTATGAATATCCCTTGAGAATATCCCAGGAGCAGTATGATACAGCGCAATGGATTGATAATAATTTACCGCAGGATACATACATTTACTATGTTGGTGTGCTTACTTACCCAAAACAAAGATTTATGTATGTATTATCCCATCGACCAAGCGTGTGGCAGTCAGACAGTGTAGATTATCCTTGGATAAATATAACCAATATTCTCATTGACTATTCTGATGCAATAAAATTGAATAATCAGCAAATGATCAATGCCCTGTCTAACTATGAACAACAGTTTATAAACGCCGGCTTATTTCCAGTTTATAATCAAAGTAGTATAAGGATATATGATATAAGGGGTGCTCAATTTGTTAAATAAAAATATGATTACATACTTAGGCGTAATACTATCACTTATGGTAGTGTTTTTCCTATTCTTCAACATAGTCGGAATAAAAGTTGTCCTTGGTTTAGTAATGATTATGGTCCCATTTGTTCTGCTGTTTAATCATTTAAATATGGATTTTGATGAAGAAGTTGTGTTCGGAATATTTATTGGCATTGTATTGTTTCCTCTTTTAGTATGGTATCTTAATTGGTTAATATCATCCCTGCGCATTACAATATTTGTAGTATTCTTTTTATTATTATTTTTGGTATTCGTTATCAAAAGAGTCATACCTCAAAACCAAAATGTTTAAATAGGACTATATACCAATCCATACTTATATATAAAATGAACAATATAATACAGCCATCCAAACTCAAGGAATCATTAGTAAAAATAAGAAATTGGTTAGTCGAAACTAAATTTAGAATGGACATATCCATTTCATTTTTGACCATATTAAACTTCACATTACTAGTAATAACAGCATCAGATAAACTCAGAAATGTCATCCCATTAGGTACATGGGCATTAGTTTTAGTACTCGTCCCAAGTGCCTTTATATTTATAATATTTTTAGGCTGGTTCCTTGATAAAGTTGTTAATTATCAAGCAACCTATTATAAAGCGCAAACAGAAAGGGTCCCACAAATGACAGAACTTTTGGAACGAGTTAAGAATATTGAAAAAACACTACAAGGTGGTAAACATGAAAGAAAAAAATAATATTGTAAATAGGATATTGTTACGTTTTTTTAAGAATGTAGGAATTGCAATTATTTGGTCTACTGGTATTGGGATTGCAATCTTAATTCTTTATTGGTTTATAAGATTTACTAATGCATATTCAATTAGTATACCATACCTCTTAATTCTGGTTGTTCTTGGTATATGTGTTATAGAAGCTTATAAAACAGAAACAGAAAGAAATGTAAAAAATGGTAGATCTAAAAAAGGCACTAACAAAACTAGCAAGCCTAAGAAACGAGGAAAAGTATCTAATCTATAAAATAAAATCGTTCCAGGACAAGCTCGTCAAAATAGGCAAAAATATTCAATATCAGGAGAATTTAATAAGCAAAAGTGGAATAGGTTACAGAAATGGAAGGACAAAATCCTCAAAGTAATAATCCTAAGCAATTAAAGGAATCAATCGTAAAATTAAAGGAAGAAACAATTAAAGAGTATTACAAATTTTTACCCCATATCAAAAAGTATGGATTCTTGCTATTGCTCCTAATCCCCATCCTGCTTAATTTTTATCTGCGCATACAGGCAGTTTATCTTCCAGTTACAGACAACTGGGCTAGGGATACATTACTCAATAACTTAAGAAATGATGTAACAATTAATGTTAATAATCAGTATCCAAATTTACCAGCCCCAAATAAAGAAGGAATTATTAATCAGCAGATTAGCCAGGTACTATCGCAAAATAAAGGGCAATTCGATACAGCCATAGGAGATCTTTCTTCTCAATTCAAGGCTACTATGCAAGATGATAATGGTATTACTTACCTTATTGGAATTGATCCTTATTTTTGGACAAGATACGCAAGGAATATACTCAAAAATGGCCATCCTGGTGATTCTCTAACCGAAAAGAGTAAACCTTATGATGACCACATGTTAGCACCATTTGGGAGACCAATTCCGCCAGATATGTTTCATGCTTACTTTTTGGCATATTCTTATAAAATTACAAAGTTAGTAAACAGCGATGTAACATTGGAATCAGTAACCGTTTATAATCCAGCGGTATTGATGGGATTAGCAGTATTAATAGTATTTTTCCTAGGAAGAAAGATAGGTGGCAACATAACTGGCTTCTTTGCTTCTACAATTGTAGCTATCCACAACTACATTCTGGTAAGAACTGTTGGTGGTTTCTCCGATACAGATCCTTACCAGATTATATTTCCCTCATTAATAATTTTGTTGTTTGTGGAATCCTTTAGAGTTCAATCTAAAATAACCAAGGTATTGATGCCAGTGCTTACTGGTGCTGTCATAGGCTTTTATCCTTTTGCATGGGGTGGTGCATGGTATATTTATCTTTATGTAATAAGTGCTGGAGCAATATACCTACTTTATCATGCATATGAACATTGGCGATCTACAAAACATATAAAAGGGATGTTTAATGGTACACAATTTTCAAGAACATTCCTCATCTTTTCCATGATAATGATAACATCCATTTTGTCTACTCTTATTTTTTCAGGTCCACAAATTTTGATAGAAATAAGTGACAGAGTAATAGGTTTTGTGAAAATACATGAAGTTGGAGAATCATACATATGGCCCAATGTATACATAACCGTTGCAGAGCAGAATGAAGGAACCATTACTTCTGCCATTTTAGGCATGGGCGGAAAATTCATATTCTATTTTTCCATATTAGGTATAGTACTACCACTTCTGTTTAGAAAGATAAGAGAAGACAATAATATTGACTTTAGATATCCTATAATTCTTACCATCTGGTTATTGACTACTTTGTGGGCTGTAACAAGGGGTATCCGTTTCACTTTGATGGTGGTCCCACCATTTGCTATCGGATTCGGACTAATGTTGACTATAATACCAATATACATCAAAAAATCATTAAAATTTCTTAATATTGATAATAAGATATATCGCAGTTCAGCTACTATTGTTTTATTCATTGTTGGACTATCATTATTGGGTATGATACCTGGGCAAGACAATGGCATCTGGCCAATATCCAAAGGAATAGCCACCCACGGTTCTACAGATATGAATGATGCGTGGTGGGCAGCATTGGAAAAAATAAGGTTAAATGCTGATAAAGATGCTATTATAACTTCATGGTGGGATTTTGGCCATTGGTTCAAATATATAGCGGACAGGAGGGTGACATTTGACGGCACATCCCAAAATAACCCACAGGCACATTGGGTGGGTAAAATTCTATTGGATAATGATGAAAGACATGCTGTGGGGATTTTACGTATGCTGGATTGTGGTGCCAATACTGGATTTGAAAAGCTTAATGAAGCTGTTGGAGATACGGCAATGACGAGGGATATAATTGATCCTATGTTTAAAATGAGCAGAGCACAAGCAAAAGAATATCTAACAGAGGTTTCTAAACGGTACCCCAATTCAATATTTGAAACTGATGTAATCTTAAATTACACCCACTGTAATCCGCCAGAAACTTATTTCATCGCCTCAAATGACATGATATATAAGGCAGGTGTATGGGGTCATTTCGGTTTGTGGGATTTTAATAAATCTCTAATGTATTATGATTTGACTAGGACTTATCCAGACGATGCCGTTAATGGAATAAATTTTTTACAGGAAAGGTTTGGGATGAGCGAGCAGGATGCCCAACAAACATACTATGAAATTATTACTTTTGATAGTCCTACTGCAAATACATGGATTGCAACATGGCCTGGCTATCAGAGCATTAACAGCAGATGCACAGAATATGAAAATAGGACAATACTTGATTGCAGCAACAATATTAAGTTTAATTTATCCCAACTTCCTTATTCAGTCTTAATCAACAATAATCCAAATCTAACTCCATATTCACTTGTCTACCCAGCTGGTAATAGCACTGGGGAACTTATCTATTCAGATAACATGGATTTTTCCTTAGTATTATATGAGACACCAGATAATAGCATAAACTACCTAATCGCGAACAAGAATTTAGCAAATGGTATGTTCACGAAGATGTTTTTTATGAGCGGTTACGGACTTCAATATTTTGAGCCTTTTGATTATAGGAAAGGTATATCAGATACTACTGTTTACGTTTATAAGGTTAATTGGAATAAACTGATGGAGGAAGAAAATGGTAACTAAACATAGAAAAAGACAAGGAAGTATAAGTTTTAAAACGATATTTAAAGATCAGCATGTTGTTTTACTAACAACTGGTGTATTATCTTTAGTAATATCCTTCTTGTATTATACTACTACTATCATACCTTATATAAACAGAATAGGCTTCTGGAACACTACTCTATTTTTTGATTCATTAGCTCTTTTGTGTATTGTATGGTTTTTTTCAATATTGACAATTCACGCTTTAACAGATCCAGATAAATACTGCAAATATTTTGATCCTGAATAAAATGAAACAACATTATATTGAATATGATTGGGAAAAAAGCATATCTGCTTGTGGTAAAGAAGTTTGGGATAGTATTGATGGAAAGTACACATGGAGAGGAGTTACCTGTAAAAAATGTTTAAAAACAAAGAATAAACTATAAAACAAATGGTACTAGGAATACAGTTAACAGGAATAATATTTGGAATTTTTATGGTTTACCTTACTTTCCTTAACTACAAACAGGGTAAATTTTCTGCCAAGGAAGGGGTAATCTGGTGTTTTTTATGGATTACTTTTTTTATAGTTATCCTCTTCCCAAGCATCCTCAACCCCCTTTTAGAAATATTAAATCTCTACAGGGCAATGGACCTTTATATAAGCATTGGCTTCCTTTTTTTCATAATAATTATATTTTATACCTATTCTATAGTTAGGTCACTCCAACAAAAGGTTGAAACTTTGACTAGAGAAATAGCCTACTTAACCATAATAAAAAACAAAAAAAAGAGGTAAATTTACTTACCCTCCCTTAATTGTTTTATTCTATCCCTCACTACCCTTTTTGTCTTTATCATACCATTGGTAATCTGCATCTGTTGCTCCAATTTCTGGTAGTCCTTATAGAGGTCATCTACATTCTTATTTACTTCTATCCTTAGCTTATCCATTTCTGTATACTGTTGTTCCAATTCAGTTACATCAGAATCTAATTTTTGATTAAATTCCTCTATCTTGGTTTTTAGATGACTGGTTAAATCACCAGCAGTACCACCAGGATTATGTAAACCCCTACTTAATTCCTGACTAAATTGTTCAAATACATCTGGTTCTTTTGTCATCCCACCCACTTGTGCACTGTCATGTACGTCACTTTGATTCACACCAGGAGCTTTGGTTTCTCTTAGTCCCACAAATCCCCTAATAGCCATACCTAAATTATATGCCCCAAATGCTGCAAATATTATATAAAATGCTTTTCCCATTACATCTGCTGTGGTGAACTTATTTATCAGATCCAGCGATCCACCGCTCAATATAAGAATAACAGCAATTGATATTGCTACCAACCCAATTTTCTTTCCAGAGTCCTTTATTATTATTTTTTGTTTTTCATTCATTTTTTACCTCGTCTTTCTTTTCTAATTCCTTTTCTGCCCTTTTTTCCAATCTGGCCCTGTAACGTGCCATATACTCCCCCCGGTCCCATTCAGTCTTTATTATGGTTACAAACAATGTAGCCCCAAAAATCATAGTCAAAAATCTATTCTTCGCAAGATAGGCAAATACTGTTAAAAATAAAAAGATATGTTGCCAAGTTCGCGGATAGTTTAATGTTGCTCCCTTCTCAAACATTGATTTAATAAGGTGCCAGAGTTCTATAAAAGGCTGGGTGGCCAGATAATATATAAAAATAAAAAGTTTGTTCATTTCTGTTTACCTCCAAATTCCGTATATCTCCTTTCTTCCATTAATTGTGGCCCGGCTACATAGATAATATCAGACTTGTCAGCAGGATTGTAATAACCTTCATATATTGATATAATATCACCACTATAAGGGTTAATCTCACTAGCATATTGATATTCCAATCCATCATTAGCCAATATGCTAAAATTCATCTGCCTTTTCCATGGTTGACTATTCAAAAATCTGAGTCTTCCAACCAACTTTGTTTTTATCCTACCTTCAGGCAGTTCTTTAAACTCGCCAAGCTTATTTCTTTGCTTAAACTGAAGTCTTTTATAAAGTTCTACCTTACATTCTTGCTCTGTCAACAATCGGTTGCTTTTTTGATTCATTGCCAATAATATGGCAAGTGCAGCAACTGCTGTGACAATAAAAAACGTCTTGTTCATATTCCATCCCTTGTTTACTGCAAAATATAGAACAAGTATAACAGCAATACCAACAAATAAAAGAATGTTTGGTGGAATGCTCTTTACTATATTCCTTTCAGGAGCCTTAACTTCTTTCTGAACCTCAAAGTGAATATCATCAATCTTATTCTGTCTTTCGTATAGTGCCATTTTTAAGACTTTTCAAGTAAAGGATTCTTCCTTAAAATTACCTCGTTTACTATTATTTTTCTTGAAGTTTTTAAATTTATTGTTTGTTTCCTCTTCCTGCTGCCTGGAACCTCTTCAACCAAGAAGTTATCCCAAAGCTTAACCAACCTTTCTACAGTGTTCATATTATTATCGGTAGCCCATAAAGCGATCTCAGTGGTGTATATTCTTGACATTTCCAAGGCCATTGCCCAAAAATACTCCTTAATCGGCCTGTCAGCAATGATCATTGGTTTTATCTTTTCTTCTTCAGCCATTCAAATTACCTCCATACCATTTATTTGTTGTTTCCTTGGAATGTTTTGTAAAGGAAAACAATCAGCAATTGACAAAAGGAGTATACTCACAAAATTGAAAAAAGGATCTACAAAAGTTTGACAACCTTTTCTTACAGATTTATCAAGATTGTCCTTAATCAATAATGGATATACTCGATATATTATATAGGGATGCTCAATTATCGGTGCGATTACGAGCTTCAAAAAAAAGACCCATCGATATTTTAAAAAAATCGAGTATATATCTTTTGGTTTATAGAGTATGTTTCCTGATCTACTCGATAACATATTCGACATACTCGATAACCTGTTAGAAATACTCGATAAACTACTCGATAAATCGAGTACTTTATCTACTCGATAATTAATACACTCGATATCGAGCATATCCTCTTTTTTATCTAGGCGATTCTCAAAAATATCTACTCGATAACATACTCGATTACCTTTTTTATCTACTCGATTGCGATTATTCTTCACTTTCCTCACCATTTTCTATATTATCCTCATCCTCATTATTTTTTATAATACCAGCTTCTTCATATTCCTCACCCTCCTCCAAAGTTGGTTCATCATCATTTCCTTCTTTTGGTAATTCTGTATTATCTTCTTCAGGGTTTTCATTAATTTCATCCCCTCTTTTGTCATACTCTCTTATCTTCTTTGCTCGTTTTCTATCTAATTCCCTCTTTTTAAGATACCTACATTCTATGCAATACCTAGTATCGGTTCTTCTGTGTGATATATCCTTGCCACACTTCTCACATACTCTTTTGCCACTAATAACCTTTTTTTTTGGTTTTTCCATGATTTCATCAATTAAGCTCTCCCTCTCTTCATCAACTTCCACCATCTCATTTTCATCTGATTGAGCTAGTTGTTTATTTCTTAACCTTCTAATAATCTCCATCAATCTTTGTTTTTCTTCATTTGCTTCACTTTCTTTCTTTTTGATAAGATCGGCCATTAATTCCAAATCTTCTTCTTTCCTTTCCAATTCTTCTGTTAGTTCAGTTATCCTCTCTCCCTGGTTCTTTACTTCTTTTAAATATTGAAGTAACCCTTTAATATAATTCTCATAGGTTTGTATTGTTTGCTCTTCAAGCAATAAAGCATTAGTATCCCATTCCAAAAAATTTCTTATATGATTAGAAATCGGCAAATCTTCATTAATCGGATCAATAGCCTCTTCACTAATTTTGTTTTCTCTCTTTTCCCTTTCTTTTTCAAATTTGGCAAATTGCTGCCTTAAACTTGTTATTATTGCACTATACTTATCGTGTATTTCCTTTATTCCTCTGTATTCAATTTTTATCACCCTTACTTAGTATTAAAAACGTTCCAATTATATAAGACATTACACCAAGTAGTGTCAATGGATTATCCACTTTTGAGTATGTCCCCATACAACCAAAACTGCAGTTATAATTAGAAAATGCAGATATACCCAATGCTATGGATATTAATAACCATCCAATAATTATTCTTCCCTTATGACTCATTTTTATCACCCAGTTGTCGGTTCTTCAGCACCATACTCTTCTCCTACCCCCCTTTCAAGATTTTTTGCAATCTTCAATATTTCTACTTTTTTGCTCATATACTCTTTTTCTTGTGAAGTCATTAATCTAATTTCATGCCATAACGCTGCATTTCTTGCCTTTAACACATTTATATGTTTTTGTTGTGCTTCTATAACTTCTCTATATTCAACTATGGACCTGCTTATTGAGGTGTCCTGGCCATTCAAATCAGTATATAGAAAATACATACCTTTTACCGGATCATCCCTCAATACCTTAAAAACAGTCTTCGGATACCATCTCGTTATAAACCCATTTCCATCAATATCCTCTTTTCTTAAGTCATATTCTTCAATAATCTCCCTGCTTGGATTGATTACAACTTCATATCCTTCAACACCCTCCTCATTAAATCTTTCAGTTTTAAATCTAATCTGAACTACATTACCCTCTCCAATAACACAAAAGGGAAATCTAGGCTCAAATTGTGATGGCATTTTTATCTTCCTGAAAATTGAAACACTTCTGGTGGCTTTGGTTCCTTGCTCTTATTGTATATATTAACTACTATCAATGTTATTACTATACTTATCATGGCATACTGAGATGGCTTCTTTTTTGATTTTTCCAAATCAGTTGTACATGTGTTATAGTCAGTATTCCTCGTTAACAAATCAGAATTACAGGTATCCAATCTTGTTTTTACTTGATCTTTTGTATCTTGTTCGTCTTTATACAATCCCTGGTATAAACTAGAATCATTCTTGAACTTGTCTCTTTCCTGCAAATATACTTTATTACTCTCAGCGATTTTTGCCCTCCCTTCCAAACAATCGGAGTATTCTTTTGGAAAATTAAAAGAATTATTAATAGTAGAAGCAACTGCCCTATTACTATCAATTAAGGCTCTTGTAAGGTTACCTATATCTTGTTCTTCACATAAAACATCTAAGTTCCTTCTTATTGCTATTTCAAAATCATCATCATTATCGCTTGTTTGATTAGTTATATTTTTTGTAAATACAAAATCGTCCTGATCATCATCCGACCAAACACTAATATTGACCCATACCATCTTATCCCCATCTTTGGTTATTGACCATTTTACTGTAATGGGAATATCCTCTATATCAATATTTTTAGCAATAACTCCCGGAATCAATATCATAAATAACATCAATAAAATAAATAATTTTTTCATTTTTACCACCTTATTGCCCCACTTTTGTATGCTGACTTGTTGGAAACAAAATTTTTCCTTTTAAAGCCTCATCAGTATGATATTTATTTCCATCCATATCATACAAAACCCACCTTTTTTTTGTCATAGCCATGCATTCAAATGTTTTTAAATTTTTCAATTCATCTCTTTCCTCCTTATCCAGGCTAAATGCACTTGATAATTCTGTTACATCTGCTGATTGATTAGTGTTAAATGCCAGAACGTCTGTAGTGTTAAGCTGTATTTCTTCATCAACCTTGGCCCAGCTTTGAAGTGTGTATAAGCACGCCAGATCTGGTTTTCTACCTTCAGTAATCGTGTCAATTAATGCTTCAGCAGCTACTGTCCTTTTTTTTCCTTTTTTATATATCTGCCCAATTTCATCTATAACCTCCCAAGTCCTTTCTTCATATGGTAATCTCTTATTCAATAAATTTTCATAAAGATCCTGCAATAACCACCTCATATACTGCGGGTAATAATCTTTTGTGTAAATATGACCATTCTCTACCACTGGTATCAATCCAACACTAAGTGCTGCTGAAATAGGGAACAATTTTGATATGTCTCTACCTTTATATTTTATTCTCCATTTAGATGGTATTCCAGTATTCATGTCCAATAATTTCATTTCAAAAAGATCTTCCATTATTTTTAGCAGTTTCTCATAAGTGCCTTTTAATCCTTTATTTTTATTTATATCAAGCTTATCAGCTAATACATTTCGTACTTCTTCAATATTTTTACATAATTTGAGATAAGGCCTTAAAGCCTTAAAGTACTTTTCAGAACCTCCCAATTCCCAATTTTTTCTGCCCTGGAAAAAATATTTATAGTTATCTATAATTGATTCGTATGGTAATGTTATTTCAAATCCAATTCCCTCTTCCTTAAAGTCTGTTTCTCTTAAATTATAATCAGTAGGATAAAGAAATATGCATGGCATTGGAGTTGGAAAATGAAATACTTTTTGGTTTTCCCTATTAAATCCTTCCTCAGAATTTGGTAGTGGCCATGTCAAAAATTGCCTTTGTCTATCATTAAATGCTACTATACGCCCTTTATTTTTATTGTAGATAGAATCTACCATCGTATGGATTGCCATAGTCTTTCCCGATCCACGAGCTCCAACGGCCGCCACGACTGGAGGGTCTGACGTTTCTTCTAAGCATACAACTTCATTATTATAAGTAATCATAAAAGGAATCTCTTCAATCTTTCTAAACTGTGGTGCTTCTTCTATTGGCACTAATCTTGTTTTAAAATTATCAAGTGATTTTTTAAAATAATCCTTATCAAGAAAAGTTCTGTAAGAAACATAATGTTCTTTCTTTTGGTTTTCCTTTTCAGGCAAATTAATCCATTGTCCACGCCCCGGTCTTCTTGGATTTCCAGCACTCATTCCTATAAGTCTTAACCGTCTATTTTCAATATCATGCTCTACCCAATGCTGATACGTCTTTCTTGGCATATCACCAATATCCTTAATATTTTGATCTCGCGGAACAATCTCATAAACTACCTTTTGAGCACCATACGTTCTTTCGTCATATTCTACCGGTCTTGATATTATCATAAAACCCAATCTAAGAAGCTCTTTATAAGAATTAATCAATCTCCTTTCAGATGTTTCAGTTAGTGGAGTGCCTTCTTCAATTTGTGTTGTATATTCATACAACTTATATTTAGGCTCCCCTTCCCACTTAAGAATTCTTTTATCTCCTATATATATCTCTATTTCCTGTTCAGCTAAATATTGTTTTGCATAACAGTATTCGTTTTTCATTTTCAAACTAAACTCAACTACTAAAACTAAATCTAACAGAATGAGACTTTTGTACCTTGGAACTCTATATAATAATATATAGGAGTATATCAGGTTATATTTAAACTTTTTGGTCTATTTGTCACTTATTTATCGGTTTATGTATATCTTTATTATCTGTGTTAACCCAGTTAATCTCATTTAGAACCTCTTTTTCTACAAAAGAACGTGGCTTAATCATAATCAAAAGCATAAAGATTAACAAAGAAAAAACGAGAAACATTCCAAATAAACTTCCTATCAACGATTTCATTAACAACACATCAATTCCATAATCTTTCATTATCTCATTAAGTAACACAGGTGAACCCATTGCAGAAAATATAGTTAATAATGTTAATCCAGGATGCTCCTTCATAAATTTATTTGTTACTTTATAGAGGTACCAATATACCTTTCTTTTTTGTGTGTTTATCTTTTTATTAATTGTTGATAATCTGTCGCTTTTCTCCGTCTGTCTCAAATCCAAATTTGCTGCTTTTTTTGCAGGTACTAATAATTTAGTCTCCATAGGGATATTAATTACCTACTAGTATATAAACCTTTTTGGCCTACACACTATATACTTCTATATATTAATACATAAAACCAAAATATTTATATATAAGCACTGTTTTATTTATGTGTGATTAACATGAAAAAAGAACAAAAAGAATCAGAACTTGAACAATTGCCTGGCGTCGGAGTAGCAACAGTCGAAAAATTACATCAAGCAGGTTATAGGGACCTCATAAGTGTTGCGGTAGCCTCTCCATCAGAACTGGTAGAGCTTACTGGAATGGGATTAGCTCCCATCAAAAAGATAATAAATGTGGCCAGGAGTTCTGTTAAGCTTGATTTTAGAACAGGAGAGGAATACCAGGAAAAGCGGGCAAAAGTCCAAAGGATAACAACAGGAAGCAAAGCATTTGATTCTTTACTTGGTGGTGGTATAGAAACTGGTGCAATAACAGAATGCTTTGGTGAATTTGGTTCTGGAAAAACACAACTTGCGCATCTTCTCTCCGTCAGATGTCAATTATTAGAAAATGAAAAAGAACCAATATCTGTCTATATAGACACTGAAAACACTTTCAGGCCGGAGAGGATACGCCAATTATCCAAAGGGGCAGGATTAGATGAAGAGGCTGTGCTTAAAAGCATAAGGGTAGCACGTGCCTATAACTCAGACCATCAGATGTTGCTGGTTGAAAAAATAGGAGAATTAATTTCTGAAAAAAAGCTGAATGTTAGGTTAATTGTTGTTGACTCGCTGACAGCCCATTTCAGGGCAGAATTCATCGGCAGAGGCACATTGGCAGACAGGCAGCAGAAGCTGAACAAGCATATGCATACTCTTATGAAGCTTGCAGATGTCTATAATCTTTGCGTTTACGTAACCAACCAGGTCATGGCAAAGCCAGATATGTTCTTTGGTGACCCAACACAGGCTATAGGGGGCCATATTGTGGCGCACGCTTCAACATACAGGGTATATTTAAGAAAAGGAAGGAAAGGAAGCAAAGTAGCAAAACTTGTTGATAGCCCCGATCTCCCAGAAGGTGAAGCTTCATTTTTTGTTACAACATCAGGACTAAAAGATGCTGAATAAAAAAATAAATTTATCAAAGTCAGAAGTGAACATTATACTCAGTTTGTTAGAGGAAGCAAAAGAAAATTCATGTTTGGATGTTGTAAATCTGAAAAGAAAATTTGAATTGTCAAAATGATAGCAGAAACATTTTTTTGGGGTTTGATTATCGTTTAGATAATCTCAATAATAATGGATATAAAAAAATTAACATATCCAGATTTATTGGAGATTCATAAATCACCAAAAAAAGATAAAATAAAAATATATAATACAAATAGATAATGCTAGATTTGGAGTTAAGTGACAATGCCTAAAAAAAATCTCAAAAAAGGAATACAGGAAATCATTGACTATATAGACAAAACCAAAAAAGCGCAGAATGCGACAGAGCCTAATTCACATGGGATAAAACTCATGCTCGAGAAACTGATACGATGATTTGTGAATTGTGTGAAAGAGAAGTTGAGCAACTAACCAAACACCATCTAGTGCCAAAACAAAAATTCAACAAAAAGTGGAAGCGGATTTACGGCAAACTGAAAAGAAAGCATTGGGAAGTTTCAATCCAGGTTTGCATTCCCTGTTCAAAACAAATTCATGCTTTATTCACAAACAAGGAACTTTCCCAAAATTATAATACACTAGAAAAATTGAAATCAGCAGAATTAATTCAAAAATGGATAGACTGGGTCAAAAAGAAAAACCCAAGTGATATCAAATATTACGGGGCGGTTTATAATGGCTAGAATAATTCGAGAGATAGAAGAGCGAGAATACAACTTCCTCAAGGAAAAATTATTATTATTTGAAAGATTTTTTCATATACTGGAAATTCAAACAGAAACTCATAAAAAAGTAGTGAATCAAATAATTGATAATAAATATCTATCAGACTTAAATTTTCATATGGATGATGATATGAAACGCCAAAAGGAATGGATAAGACTCCTGGAGAATGTAGTTCCCAAAGATGTCAAAAAGAAGCTATTGGATAGACACAAACATATCTTTCATATCCCAAGTGGTAAATATATGGATGAAGATATAGAGGAACTTTAATGGTAAGCAAAAAAATATATTCAAGCAGGGAACAAAGAGTAATGAAACATTCCTATGGGGGCTATCTCAAAGTAAACGATGGTATCATCAAGCTTTTTGTGAGATGTGGAGGAATATTATACAGAAAGAAATCAATCGATCTTTATCAAAAAATAAAGGATTTGCTAGAAAAGGACGGATATATTCTAGAAGGATAATCATGACAACAGAAAAAATACCATTCAACAAATGGAGCAAGGAAAGAATAGAACAAGGCAGAAAGTATATGACTTCAAGACATCAAAAATATCTAAATGATCCAAGAGTTAAACTTATTTTATCCAAGACAAAATGGGGATTCATAAGGGATAATTGGTTTGGAATTGAAGGTGCTGATAGCCAAGAAGAACTACAACAAGTTATCGAAAATATATACAAAAGGAAAGTTCCAGATGATGAAATGTTTTACCCACACATAGGTGATTTTAGAGAGTGATAATTATGGAGCAAAAAACAAAAAATCCAATTGAGATGATTACTCAGGCACAATCAAATTATCTAAAGGAATGGAGTAATTTTAGTGAAAATTATCATAAGCTTTATGATTATATCAAACCATTCCTGGAACAGAATGAAGAGTACAAAGAGATAGCATCCAAAATCAATGCATCTCTTATCGCTTTGCCAGTAAGCCATCTCCTTATCAATACCATTCAACGTGAACATACAAAAGTCATGCTTGATGTTGTGAGGGCAAGCGTCCCACCATTAAAAATAGAATGCCCAAAATGCAAAATCGTCGTTTGGGATATAACTAAATTAAAAGACCTTTTGGATTCAAATAGTAAAATTTATGGTGAACAAAATGGATGATACAAAGGAAAATACAATCATCGAAATGGTGGAAATAGGTTGCACCAATTGCCATGGATTTGAAATAGTTAACAATATATTTGCCAAGACATTAACCATACACAAAAAAAGGTGTGGCATAACCAAAGGCTGCAATGGAACATTATACATAACTAAGAAAAAAATAAACAAAGAATTAACAAGACAGGCAAAAACAGAAGATCAAACAAAACTCATTGATGAAGCACTTGATGAAAAATTTGAGGAGGTTTTAGGATGACCAAATGGTTCAAATGCCCTAGATGCATAAGATACACAGTACTTTTCAAACCCAGGCAAAATAGATATCATTGTCAAGAGTGTTTGAAGAGTTTTACAAAGAATAAATTTGAAGCATTATCAAAAAAGGAATTTGGGCAAAAAGAATTTGAGTCTGAGTAAATCTTTTGATTCAAAAGAAAATATTTAAATATAACCTTCTTTTAAGCAATTTGCTTATGAAATGTCCGTTTTGCAAGCATAATGGAACAGATGTCATAGACTCCCGTCAATTAAATAGTGGTGAACTAGTAAAAAGACGGCGCCAATGCAATTCTTGTAAAGAACGATTTACTACACACGAAATATACTCATTAAGTAATAACAACAAAATATCAGATAAAAGGGACATCTACCAGGATCTAAAAAGGATTCACGATGAATCCACTTCCGAAATAGATTGATATTAATCTTCCATATAGAAACTAAATAAAGTATTACCTATCTAACCAAAATATTTATATACAAGTATTATATCATAAAATTAAAGGTGATAATATTGAAAAAAATGAATATATTTTTAACATTGGCAATAGTTACCTTGGTTATTATGTCAATGATGGTATTTGCCAAAAGAGTAACGCAGTGTAATGATGGAGTGGATAATGATGGAGATGGATTAGTAGATTTGAATGATTCAGATTGTACAAGCTGGAAGGATACATCAGAAGGAACTTTCAGCAGACCTCCACCAGTACAACCTTATTAATTTCATATTCAAGGACTTAAAAAATACAAACATTTAAATACTTGCTATGTTTTATAATAAAATTAGGGGATATTTCTAGTAAGATGTTATATAGAATCATAACTCAAAGAGATTGTTTATGGAAAAAACATTAATCAAGGGCGTAGTCTTTTTTGGAATCCTGGCTGTTTTAGCTATTCTTCCCTTTTTGTCTCTAGTTAATGCTGCACAATGTTCAGCACAAAGTTGTGCTGCCAGCACAACAGTTTCAATAGTAAATAGTGCACCGACAGTTGGAGGAGTAACCACTACAACATTCACAGGAACAGGTTATTCAAATACCTCTTATTTTATTCAATTTAACGCAACAGATGTGGATGGCAATGGGAATCTCAACATCAGTTCAGCTGTAGCCAGAATATCTAATACATCAGCCACATTTACCAATGCTTCAAACTCAATAGACAGCGCTAACTGCACACAAACCAATCTCACTACAACAATATCGCGATATAACTGCACAGTCCTAATTCCCTATCATTTTGCCAATGGAGTATGGCAAGTTAATGCTTCCATCTGCGATAATTCCAATGCATGCGGTCAAAATTCAACAGGAGCAAACTTTACAATAAACACATTGGATTACGTCAACAGCAGCAATACAAGCATCACTTGGGTTAGTGTTGTTGTTGGAAGCACAAATACTGTTGCCCAGAATACGATCATGTTCAGCAACGGCGGCAACCAAAAATATCTCACACTTGGAGCAACAGCTTACAATACCACAAACGGTTCAAATGTATTAGCAGCAAATGCCTATAGTGTCGATGATAATTCCGGCGCATCCAGCGAAACAGCATTAGTAGCAAACACCAGCGCAGACTGGCCTGACTTTGCATTGGACAAATGTCCTACAATGTGCCCAAGAACAAACGAAACAGATGAAACATCCTTCTGGTTCGTTGATGTCGGTACAGGCAATGCCACCGGCACTTACACCAGCGTTGCCAACTGGGCATTAGCTATATCGTCGTAAAGTCCTAGTAAACATTTCTTTATTTTTTAATATAAACTTTTCAGTAGGTAAATTACAGAACTCTAAACCAAAAAGTTTATATATAATCTAATATTATCATAAACTATGATTAAGGAACTGGAACATCAATGCTTACGTTGTAGTCATAATTGGTTAGCCAGGAAGATAGAACATCCAGTTCAATGCCCAAAATGCAAAAGCCCTTACTGGAATAAAGAAAGAAAAATACATCAAACAAAAAAAGGAACAGCACTCAAAATTCTATTAGGACTAATGATCCTCTTATTTATTTTTTTGTTTTCTTCGAATATGGTATACGCCAGTGGATTTGCATCATCCTACCTTCCAGATGGAATTTTTACTATAACCCAAGGTGAAACAAAATCATACTACATTTATTTACAAAACATAGGTGATATCCCAGAATATGTAAAGGTTGAGATAACTGAAGGGTTTGGAGTAGTTATAAACAGGACAACTTGGGAGGATACCTATACAGTGCCGCCACATACAGTTAGTGACCAATTCCCGGTAAATATAAACATAAAAGTACCAAGAAACTCAACTATAGGCCAGGAATTTAATGTGGCATACCACATCAGTACCCTGCCAGATCCAAATATTACCAGAACCGAAAACATTGTGATTTCAGCTCCGAGTTTTCCAAAAAAATTTACTGTAAAGGTTATTCCAAAGGAAAAACCCCCCATAAATTGGAAATATGTCCTATTGTTTGTCGCAATCATATTAATAATTATATATTACTCAGGCAAATCAAAAACAATAAAATCACTGATTTCACAATTCAAAAAAGATAAATATCACTAAATTTATATAATAGTTATAAATATATTCGGGGTATCCTAGTTCTTAATAGTTTTAAATCCAAAATGCACAAGAAATTTTTATTGTTAATCATTATCACCCTATCTTTAGCTATACTCATCAAAGCGGCAAGTTTTGACCCTTTAGATACCCGTGAGATAGGGTGGGAATATTTGGATGCAAATGGAAATGTAGTAAAAGATTCTGCCAGCGCCATTTATCTGCACGAATGGAACGTCAATGACGACTATTATTTTAATATAAGCTCTGGAATACAATTCGGAAACCATTTTCAGGAATTTTGGACAAGAAACATCTTTTGCGGAGGATATAAAAATGCGTCTAATGATTGGGTGTACTCCTGCAATGATGCATTGCCATTTACATGGTCCATTGAAAATGATAATCTAACATACGTAAACATAACCGGGTCCAGAGATATAACTGTCGGGGCAAATACAGTCAGAACGGTTCTAAGATATAGCCTTTACCAGAATGATAAGAACCTTTCTGTTATTCTTTACGTTAAAAACATAGGCGGTTCCGACATCACAAATGATATAGGATTTGCCTGGAGAGTCAAAAATATACAAATCGCGAATACCATAGAAGATGACACTCTCAGGATATGGAATGATTCAATTATAATCTACAATCAATATCCACTAAACTCATCGCCTAATACAAATTTTACCAATCTAAATCAGTCAAGATACGAATTATGGGATAACGCACAATTTCTAAGATTGGGTTGGGATAGGAATCTTAATTATCTCCTTATGATGGAGAACCAACCTACCCAATACAACTCTCCGATAACCTTAGCGATAAATGTCGGGCCATTAGCGGTCAATCAGGAAAAGCAGACAACAATGTACTGGATTGATGCCGGGCAAACCTGGACATCAAAAACGCTAATAACCTTTGATGATGATGATGGTGCTCCTTCAGCTTATACTGCAAATATCAATGATTCTGCAAATCAACCCCCAAGCTTTACAGGAACATTAACAAAAGTTGCTGTTAGGGTAAATGTTACAGCTGGTGCAGGCATAGACGCTGGAGAAGGAACTACATTTTATCACTGTGAAACGATCACCTGTGCTGATTCCTCCATTATCAATGCATCACTAACCGGAACACAGCTTAATACTGAAGGAATATTCTGGGTAAACTCAACAAATCCAACTTTACTGGCAAGAATAGAGCATGACGGAATTGATCTTGAATTCTTAAAGGCAAATGAGACAGCAGACGGACTGGATGGCGGCGAAAATCTGAATTATGACGCTCTCGTCATTCTTGAATATACTCCCAGACCAACCTTTTCCGGTGCTGCAGTTAATGATTCTGATGTTTTTATAAATGAAGTTGTGAATCATACAATAACCATTGATGATTC
>ERZ1292623.755-Hain-H51-01um-R1-755-length-33172-cov-71_pt1 | contig 33172 bp, 50 predicted proteins | sample MGYA00564398_ERZ1292623 | MGnify/ENA primary metagenome ERZ1292623 (study PRJEB36523, sample SAMEA6512633) | groundwater metagenome | collected 2019-01-07 | study: AquaDiva: Metagenomics assemblies of 32 groundwater samples
TACAATTAGAGATATTTATAGTTTATAAAACCTCTCTAAATAGGGTCACTCTCTACGACATGCTTTTATAGATTCCATCTCTGCAGTAGTTCGAGCTATAATGCGTGCCTTTTCTCTCTCTTCTGGGAACTGAAAACTTGTTGGGTCAAAGGGGGCTTCATTAATTCCTTGGATACTGCTTGCTTCAAATGAGCCACCAGGACATAATGGAGATGGAGGACTCAAAGAGGAGGGGCTGTAATTTAAAAAATAAACTAAGAGGAACATAAATGCAATTCCTAAGATTGCTATTAAAATTCTCTTTTTCATTTTTATATTTATTGTTGAAAGTATATAAATTTTCCCTAAAAATTCTTACTCGATAGATTTATAATCCATCTTTTTGCCTTAAAATTATGGAACCTATAATAGAATTTCCAGTGAATCATGCTAGCAGAGCTTATTCTCGTGATAATTTTTGTGGTGCTTTTTGTAGTGCTGTTGATAGATATTTTGGAAAAAAGTATCTAGAATTGACTTGTCAATATCTGAACTTGATGGTTGTGCAAAGCTTAGAATAATGGGTTTGAGAGGTAGCCCTCTAATTACTCATATAACTATTGGTGATAAAGCAGTAATTGCATTATCTCATGATTATCAAGGTACTCTTGGTCCGCCTGAAGGAGCAGGAATTCCTGAATGTATTGGAGAGTTAGAGATATTGATTTCTGAATTGGTAAGACCATAGTAAATTTTAAATACACTAATATCTGCACACACTCATCTACAAGAGGTTTTAAACAATAAAATGGACACAAACAAAATGGAAATTTATTTTCTAGCATCCATTTTATATAGACTTGGGGGAATAAAATAAAATGGATATGCCAACAGAAATGCAACACCAGGCTATGGGTTATGACCGCGCTGCTACAATGTTTTCTCCTGAAGGTCATTTGCTACAGGTGGAGTATGCAGAAAAGACAGTTAAACTTGGAAGTAATAGTGTTGGAATAGTATGCAAGGATGGAGTTGTGATTATTGCAGATAAAAGAATCCGTGATAATTTGATTGCTCCTGAATCTGCTGCAAAGGTCTTTGAAGTAGATGACCACGTAATGGCCACTGCTGCAGGGCTTTCTTCTGATGCTCGTGTTCTTATTGATAGGGCAAGGTTGCTTTCTCAACAGCACAAAGTTTCTTACGGCACTCCTGTTGATCCAATAAGTGTCATACAGATGATTGCAGACAATAAGCAGATGTATACGCAGTATGGTGGGTCAAGACCTTACGGAGTAGCCATAATGATTGCAGGGGTTTCTAAAGGAAAGGCACACTTGTATACTTCAGATATCACTGGTAGCTTTTTTGCTTATAGAGCAAATTCTATAGGGGAAAATGATGAAAGATTCAAGGAAGAATTGAGAAAGGGACTTAGAGAGGATATGACTATGGAAGAAGGTATTCGTTTCGCATTAAAAATATTCAAGGAAGTTTTAGATAAGAATTTTGAGATATCCAGATTTGATGTTGGAATGATTTCTTTAAAGGATGCTAAACTTGTCAGAATTCATGGCGATGAACTTAAGAAGTACGCAAAATAATATTCATTTGTTAAGATTTATATAAAGAAGTGACTTGAATTTTATATGGTGAATGATAAAAAGAGGTTTCTTCTCAATTTATTTCTAATTGCAGGGATGATTATTTCTGCTATTCTTATATATGAGCACTTTTCTGTATCTGCAAGTAAATTCTGCTCTTTTGGACCAAGTCTTGACTGCGGAATTGTAAATAAAAGCCCTTATGCAAATCTGGACGGGATTTCATATTTGCTTACCATAGATTTTGGACTTCCACTACCCTTATTAGATATTTCTGGAATAAATTTCTTTTTTGATTTCATAACTGCGAATGCTTTTCTTGGATTTATTACATTACTCTTTATACTTCTTCTTAACTTAAACTATAAAAAGAAGAAATTTCTTTTTGTTGAGAAAGGAAATAACTTGAAATGGATTCGAGGAATTTTAATTTTTGGTCTTGTATATGGGTTTTACCTTTTCTTAATACAGCATTTTATACTAAAAACTTACTGCATATTCTGCATTATTCTGGACGTATTGATAATAGCATCTTTGGTGATGTCTTTCATTATTAAAAAATAAAATGGCTAAAAAAATAAAGGGTAAAAAAATAATTATTGGTGTTGTCTTAGTTGTTATTATCTTGTCGGTTATTTTTTTCTTTGGCATTAAATCTGGAGAGGAATATAATAGAGAAGAGGTGGATAATTTTGCAAAATGTCTCACTGAAAAAGGAGCTGTGATGTATGGTGCCTTTTGGTGTCCTCATTGCGCAAGAACAAAGAAAAAATTTGGAGAGTCTTTCCAATTTATCAATTATGTTGAGTGTGACCCTAGAGGAGAAAATGAACAGTCTTTATTATGTCTTGACAAAAAAATTGATAGCTACGACACATGGGAGTTTAATGATGACTATGACTCGAGACTTATTGGAGAACCCTCATTTGAAGCTCTTGCGTCTTCTACTGGTTGTGTTTTACCGAGGAAGAAATAATGCCCGTAGAAATTTCTCTTCCGACACTTCCAGTTGTTGTACTCACTGCTCTTATTGATTCAATTAATCCTTGTGCGATAGGAGTCTTGATTCTTCTTATTGCTACATTGCTTGGGTTGTCTAAGGACAAGAAAAAGATGCTCATTGTAGGATTCATATATGTTTCTGCTGTTTTTTTGACATACTTAATTGCTGGTTTTGGACTACTTGCATTCATACAGAAATTTAATATTTCGGAACAGCTTGGCTGGATAGTTGGTTTTTTGGTTATAGCCTTGGGACTTATTGAAATGAAAGACTTCTTCTGGTATGGAAGAGGCATTACTCTTGCAATTCCAGTAAAAAGAGCCGAACAAATAAAGAAGATGGTCAAGAATATTTCAATTCCTGGAAGTATAGTACTTGGAATATTTGTCGCTGCAGTTGAACTTCCATGTACTGGAGGCCCTTACCTTGCAATAACTACTTTACTTGCTAAGTTAGGTTTTAGCTTCCAGGTTTTCATGTTGCTTGTGCTTTATAATTTGATATTTGTTTTGCCTCTTTTAGTCATATTAGGGATAGTAGCCTTTGGAGTTTCAACAAAAGCCATTAAGAAATGGAAGGACAAGCAAAAGAAATGGATGAGACTCTTCATAGGAATAATTATGGTTTTATTAGGGATATTGCTTATATTGTGGGCAAATGGAACAATAAGTTTTGGACTTTCGAGTTCAGATTATGCATTTCTGGCACTTCAAATCTAAATCTTTAAATAATAAGTTTTAGCTTGAATTTTATGGGTCCTAAAAAAGCAGTTTATTTTGAATGGCATCCGAGACCTGAATTTAGACTTATTGGAGATAATAAAAGACAAATAATTGAGGCTGTAAAAGACTATTATGATATTTTTCAATTAAAACGATATATTCCCTCTGAAGAAGAAATTAGCAAAATAAATAAATTTAGAGTAAGATTTTTTGATGGCGACTCGGATTTATTTAATATGGTAGAAGGGATAAAGTCTCATGATATTAAAATAGCTCTTGCTCCTGGTGCTACTTTTGTTGTTCCCGATTATTATTTTGATTATGTCCGAGAAACTTGCGAGGGGAATAATCTACCAATGTTTGGTGATTTGTTTTCATTTGCTTTTAATGAAGCTTGTCCATCTTTGGTTTTTCTGCCTGAAGGAGTAGTGGATGGTCTAAGAGGGTATGACTGGTCTAAACACGAAGAACAGATTAAGAAGTGGTTTGCTGAAACAGAAGGAGGAGTTAATAGGATTATGATTAGACGGAGCTTAGATAATTTAGTCAGGGAAGATTTAAATAGAAACTAAAATCTTAGGAAACATGGCAACTGTTGAAGCAAGAATAAAGGTAAAGGGAAAGCAATTTGAGATTTCTGTTAATCTTGATGAGGCATTGAAAGTACGTGCTGGAACTGGGAATGTTAGTTCTGCTCTTAATACTCCTTCAATATATACTGATGCTCGGAAAGGTCTTGTTGCCTCAAAGGGTGAACTTAACTATGCTTTTGATACTGAAGATGTCTATTCTATTGCTGAAATTATAATGAAGAAGGGAGAGATTCAGAAGAATCAAGAATTTAGAGATGCTGAACGAGATAAGAAAGTTAAACAAGTTATAGACTTAGTTTTGAGAAATGCTGTTGACCAACATGGAAGACCTTACACTGAAGAAAGAATTCGAAGGGCAATAAATGAAGTCCATTTTAATTTTGATAATAGGCCTGCTGAACAACAGATGCCTGAATTGATTACTAAACTATCTTCGGTAATACCCATAAAAGTGGAAACTAAAAAAATTAAGATAATCATCCCTGCTCGGTATAGCGCTCAAGTCTATGGAATGCTTAAGGATTACAAGGAAAGTGAAGATTGGCTTTCAAATGGAGATTTACAAGTCGTGATGAACATACCTTCTGGTTTGCAGATAGACTTTTATGATAAACTTAACTCCGTGACTCACGGGGCTATTGTGAGTGAAGAAGTTAAGTAGTTTTAATATTAGATATTATTTTTTCTTTGCTTTACTTTTAATGGGCCCGCCGAACCTTTTAGGTCCTGGAATAATCGGAGAGACACCATTACTTGAGGGTTGTGAGTTTCTATCTATTCTATAGCTATCACTCATATTTGCCTTATGTAATATTCCGTTGCCTAAAACTAATCTCGATAACTTAGGGGGAAATCTTCTAAGATTTGAGACTACACCCTCATGAGGTTCTCCATTACCATCTAAAACTTCCACCATTGTAACATATTTGGGGAGGTCATCTAGAAATTGATATGAATGATCCAAAACTTGCCTTAATAGTTCTTTTTCTTTAAAATCCAAACCTAATTCTTCTAAATGTATAATAGCCCACCCACCCAACCATTTATTTTCTGGAGTTTTCATTGCATAATCTCCAACTAATCTCCCTTGAAATATAGTTTCAGCCATTCTCCTTGCTCTAATTTTATCTGGGAAGTTCTTTGCAAAATCTTCTTTATTTCCATAAAAAAACAAATCTCGCATTGTAGGCATTGTTAACAATTCTAATTGCTTGCTTGCCTGAAATTCTCCATATATGTTTGAGACGCTTGCACGCCACCCAGAACCAGTAATCTGAAAGACACCATACATCCTATCGTCTTGTTCTGGAGACAGTCTGATGCATAAAGACATTTTCTGACTATTTGTGACATTTCTCGAACGCATGTTTGGAACTTGTAGATTAAACTTATAAATTAGGCTATTCTCCAAGAATATCTTCTTCTTTGGCAGCTATTGCAAAACGGGCTTTACCGGTATGGTCTGAATCTCCATCTTCCACTGGATACTCGAAGGCCATTTCGTAGAATCTTTGTGCACCCATGACTACATTTCCTGAAAATAGCCCTCTATCGACTCCTCGCTTGATAGCTTTTCTATTGTTTTCTCCTAAAAGTTCATAGCCTGCAAATGGAAGATACTCTAGAAGAGCTGAAACTGATTCTCTGTCTTCTTGACTTCTTTGAACAGTTGGATTGTATCTTATTAAGAAACGTAAGAAAGTCTTCAACTGCTGGTGGGTTATCTCTACATTCTACTTTGATTTGTCTAATTCGTTCTCTAACCCAATAATCTTTTGCCATGGAGTAGTTGGAAAAACTGTCCCTTTAAAAGTCTTTCTGGGTTAGTTTGGGATATTTGTCTTCCGAGAAGATATTAACCTATTATTTTACTTAATTAAATTAACTAAATGTGGGGGGAATTATATGCTTCATTAAAAGCTCTTTCAGCAATAGAACTGAGGTAATTTACCCCATCATCAAGAAGATTTGCAAAATCTAAACATGTTCTAAAGCCCCTATCATAATCTGCTCTTTGAAGTTCAAGAGCATTTTCGCCTAAATTAAAGGATAATGTGTCAAGATCGCATATTGCTCCTCCAAAAGAAACATTATTGTTTGAAACACTAGATAAAATGGGAAATCTACCTCTAGGGTCTACAGCTACTGGTCTAGAGCTGAAAGAACCTTTATATTGATGAACCACTCTTATCATTGAACCTAACTTATTTCCAAGTTGCTCGGCTCTATTCCTCCTCTCATTCAAATCACCAATTTCAAACATTTTACCCTTAGACTCTATTTTTTAATCATCCCATTTAAATGTTTCAGGTACAACTCTGCAATCTAGTGTATCTCCTACATAAAACAACTGTGCAAATTCACATGTTTCTTCTTTTTTAGGCAATCTAACGTTAAATTCTGGGGGTCTAAACGAATCATTGCAATAGTCATCCATGGAACACCTCCTTATCTCTCCGTTTTCTTCAAGGAGTAATTCTTCTAATGCAACTACTCTTAGTGAAAAATAAGTTGCTTGTGAAATGTCCTGTCTTTTTATTAAAGCGTTTAAAATAAGAGCATTTACATATTGAAAACATGCTGCCTTTCTAGATATACCTCCCCATATGCGGTGAGAATTTAAACTAACTCCATCTCGCATTACTATGGGGTATCTTCTCTGTAAACCTTCATTATTAACAAAGGGCTTATATTTTGACCACCCTAATAATCCCGCACCTTTTACGGCAATAACTTCTGCAAAACTCGGTTTTTCGGGTCTGTCTCTTGAATGTATTGTCCTATTATGTGCTTGAAAGAGTTCAAGAAAATTCCTTTCGTAAGCCCTATTATCTATAGTTATTATTCCATCTCCAGATAAATCTAATTTACCTCTATATCTCTCTTGAATTTCTCTTTCAACTTCTCTTAAATCTTTTACAGTTAACTCTAATCTAGGACTTAGTTTAATCTCCCCTGCTAAAGGATCTAAAATTTTTCCTTTAACTCCAATTGTATTCGGAAACTCCATAAAAAACTTCAAAAAACTGAGTTTATATACCTTATTGTTATTTTGGTTTGCTCTCTCGCGACATATGTTTTGTGATTACACACTTGAGATTGTTGAACAAAATTTTCTCAATATATATTGTTCAGTGTAAAAAAATATATAAACTTTTTCGACTCTGTGAACTTATGAATGAGAAATATTTACCAAAAAGATTTTTTATAGATTTGGCAGTTGGTATCGCTATTTCTGCAATTGTTGCTGGAGCTTCTTCTTTTTCATATGGTTGGGTATTGGAAAGGACACAGGAAAATAAAAGGGCTTCGATGATACAATCTGAAAGTAATAGAAGGGTAGTTTATCGAGACGTCTTGGGTAAAATTTCTACTCTTGATGGAGTTCCTGGAGTTTCAAATGGCGATTGGGAAATAGCTTATAGCAATGGTCTGGGACGTAGATTTCATCCTGATTCTGATGTTCCTGCTGACCTGCCTTATGAGGATTTAAGAAGAATTAGGGAGTACATTTCTAAATAGGATAGAGAATATTTACATAAAAATGTTTATAAATTAAAAATATTCTTGTTCTTTATGAGTCTTCTTGGTAAGATTACAAGTCGCACTTTTATGAATAATATAGGTGTTGTTGCTATTCTTGGAGGAGTAGTCACTCTGGCAGGCATTACTGGATTATGGTTGGATAGAATGAATGAAGAAAATGTAGTTCTTGCGCAGACATACAGAGATGCTTCTACTGCGATAGCACTTTTTGATGGACATCCAGGCACTTCTTCTACTGATTGGGCAATAGCTTATGATTCTCTCGGGAGAAGATTTGACAGTTACAAAGATAAACCTACTGACCTTGGATTAGATGAATTGAAACAGATAATAGAAAAAGCTCCCAAATATAGAAGGTAATTTGTAAAGATTAGGTTAGTAGCTTTCTATTTTTAGACTATTTATTATTTGAACTATACTATAATTTCAATTGGTTCTAAGTCTAAGTTTAACCCATAAGGGTCGTATCCTCTTCCTGCCAACCAGTACAAGTATTCATTTGCAGTTTTCCACCTTGATTCTCCAGAAGGAAATGGAATTCTATACCCTTCTTCAAATGAACCTATTGTTCTAGCATAAAATTTAACTGTTGGTTTGTGGTCTTGGTTAAGTCTTCTTGCTAAGTCCTCTAGTCCCAGATTTGCTTCTTCCCTAACTTGTTTTGCGCGAATTCTGTCAAAATTATCTTCAGTATCTTGTTTGAATTGGTGAACCATGACTCTTTTTTATAATCTTCAGATATAAAGATTTCCGTTTTAGATATCTATGATCCAAACAACTCAAAATGAAATGTAAATCTTGAAATAAAACCAAAGAAAGCTATTACGATTAATAGAGCATACACTGTTAAGAGCTAGTAAAAACTACTATTTGATATTGTTTTGATTTCTTTTATATTGGACTATGCCTCCTAGATTTTCCCATTAAAAGCTTAATTGACTTCTGAGAGGATTTTATTTATTTTTTCCTTGAGTTTTGGAAGGTCTTTTTTAACAATGTTCCAAACAATGTCTAAATCTACTCCAAAATAATGATGAATTATCCTGTCTCTTGTTCCTATTATTTCTTTCCAATCAACATCTGGATGACTATTCCTAAATTGCTGTGGAAGATTTTTTGCTGCTTCACCAATAATCTCAATTGCCCTTATAATTGCGTATTGTTTTAATTTATCTTTCAATAATTCATCTTTAGTAAGATTCGCGGAAAAGTTCTCTATGTTATTAATATTTTCAAGTATATGTTCAATAAATTTTAATGGATTGTTGGTCAAATTATTCTCACCTCTTCCTTTAATACGGTTTTTCTTATGAGATTATTAATGAATTTGTAAGTAACCAAGTCTACTTTTTTTCCAAGAGCTTTTTCCAAGTTATCTGCGATTCTTACAAAACCAATGCCTATTCCCTTAGGTGGCTCTATAAGAATATCTACGTCGCTAGTTTTCTTCTGTTCTCCCCTAGCATAGCTCCCAAATATGCCAGCTTTCTTTATATTATACTTTTTTAGAACTGGAATAATCTTTGATTTTACCCTTTTTATAGTCTTATCCCTTTTTATTTCAATAAGCTTTTTGTCAGCTATAATACTTTTTTTTGATAACTCTTGTCTTGAAAGATTTTTACCCAAATATACTCTTTTTTTGCATATTTTTTCATTATTCCTTACAGAGATTACTCTATAAAAATATTTATTTCCATTTCTTTGCTTAATTTCATTATATGGCATAAAAACTGTACGTCTACAAATTATATAAACTTTTCTATTTCTGGGTTTTGAAGTAGCTTAAAAAAAATAATAAACACAAGCTTTATATATACCTGTTAAGTATAATTTACATATGTTAAATATAATTAACAATCTTGAATGCTTTTTTGAGGATTGCTATAGAAGAATCAATGTACGCGAATATGCTAGATTAATGAAGATTTCACCCCCAACGGCATCAAAATTACTTTCTAAACTACATAAAAATGGATTATTATTAATGGAAGAAGATAGAAATTACATATTTTATTATGCTAACAAAAATGATAAAATCTTCATAGATTTATCCAAGATTTATTGGAAGATTAAACTTGATGGGTTAGTTCATTTTTTTGATAAACAACTTGCAAATCCTTGTATAATTCTTTTTGGGTCTTTATCTAAAGCGGAGACGAAAAGAGATTCAGATATAGATTTATGCATAATTGGGCAGAATAAAAATCTTAATATTAAAAGTTTTGAAAGTAAGTTAAAAAGAAAAATACAAATGTTCTTTTTTAATTCAATAGAAAGCATAAAAAATAATGAATTAGCAAACAACATCATTAATGGCTATGTTCTTCAAGGGAGACTTAAATTATAATGGACTTTAACGATTGCCTTAAAAGAAGAATAGCGAAAGAGGTCAAGCTAGATGAAGAATTGATTAAATCTCTTTTAAAGACAAGCCAGAACAAGCTTGATTCTGAAAAGAAACTTGAATTAAACGACGTGACCTCCATTTCTAAAATATCTCTTTTATATGACTCATTAAGAGAAGTTTTAGAGGTTTTAGCAATAAAAAGGGGCTACAAAATATACAATCATGAATGTTACACTTACTTTCTAAAAGAGATTGTAAATGAAAGCTCAAAAGGAGATGAATTTGACGATTTAAGAAAAATGAGAAACAGCCTTAATTATTATGGTAAAGATATTTCTGTTGAAGAAGCAAAAAATGTCCTAAAAAGAATCATTAAACTAAGGGGAGAAATACTGGATATTGTATAACCTTTTTCTTACAGGGTAATTAATTGTTTTTACATTATACAGGAATATACTTTTAGAGTATTTGATTCCTCGATTATTGAGCAGTTTTGTTTTATGTCATTTAACCTTGATTTTTCTTTTTCTGATAATTTAAAGTATCCGAAAAAGTCCTCAAGTAGTATAAAGTCTGATGACTGGTTGTTGAATATCTCCGCTCCAGTGTATGCATCAACTCCTTCATATAAAGCATAACCGCTTTCCAAACCGTTCAAGGAAAAGGGGATAATGTAATCTGGTTTCTTAAGATACCATTCTACTCCTGGACTTGATAGAGTTACTAAAGTATTTGATTTAATTATATTTTGAGTTTCTTGACTAAGAGACTTGTAGTTTATTACTGGTTCTGTTATTTCATTTATACTTATTTGACTTGGTATAACTACCGTAAGATAATTTGCCTCAAAGAATAAGTTTGAGGGGTAGATTATTGTTGCAACTAGAGTTATTGCGAACAGTATTTTATTTTGCTTGTATAAATAAGATAATATTGTGGATATGAAGATTATTATAGAGAGTGTGACAAAATAGGCATATCTTAATGCAAATACTTTTATGAAAAAGAGCCCTGTGAAAAGTAGAATTGAGGGTACTAAAAGAATATAGAACATTCTTTTATTCATTTTATACGCGAAGGGCATCCCTATCAAAGAGATTATAAAGAAAGCCCTTAACCATTTGAAAATCCTTGATGTGTACTCTTCAGCATAAATACTTCCTAAAGATGCACTTGTTTGTATATTAAAGAATGAAAGTCCGAAATATATTCCTACTAATAAAGGAATTATTAAGAGTTTTATATCTTTATGCTCTTTGTAAAGCATGATTATGAAAAGAGGAACTAATACTAAGCCAGCTATGTGTGTTTGAACAAGCACTATGAGTGATATTGATGATATATAGGCATACTTCTTGCTTGTTTTTGATTTATATAATAAGAATAAAGTAAGAAAAAAGAGAAATTGAAATGCTTGATAAAATCTTGCTTGCCTTGAGTAAACTATTTCTAAAAATAAGACTGAAGTTATCAAAGCGGAGATTATGCCTGCTGGTTTGTTGAACTCCTTGCCTATTAAGAAAGCTAAGATTACTGTTCCGAGACCGAATAAAACTGAAGCTAGCCTTGCTACTGCGTCTGTTGCCCCAAACAGAAATATGAAGAATGCCTGAATATAGTGAAATATCAATGCTCTTGAATAGAAAAGACCTGAATCAAATAATGGAATGCCTTTTTCGGCTATCTTCTGACTTGCCAGACTTGAGATAGATTCATCAAACCATAACGGACTTGAGCCTAATGAATATATTCTTAGAATTAAGGCAAACAAAAGAATAATTCCTAATATTATAATTGTCAGCTTATTTTTATTAACAATTCCCATATCTTTAGCAAGGGAGTAGGTTAATTAAAACTATTAGATGCAAAGGTTTAAGTATACTATCAACTAAAAATTGACAACTATCAACTTAATGGTGACAGTAAACAAAAAAGCAGAGCAAGTATTACTTATCTTATTGAGAAATATGTTTAGTATTCATACAGCCACGTCTCTTGCTAATAAAGTGGGAATGAGTCGGTGGGGAATTTGGAAAATACTGAAAGAATTAGAATATTCCAATTTGATTTTATTAACTCCGATTGGAAGTGGAAAAACTAGTGCTTATACTGTAAGATTGGAATGGGATAGCCCAATTCTTAACTCCTTGCTAATACTTGGACTTACCAAAGAGTCTCTTGAGTATGAACGCTGGAGAGCTAATTTTAGGGAATTATCCGACCATACTGAGTTTCTAATACTTTATGGAAGCATAATTCACTCGCCAAAAGAAGCCAACGATATTGATATTCTTGGGGTAGTCTCTAACAAAAAAAGTTTTGTTAAAATAAATGAAATTATTAGTAAAATACAAAAGACACAAACAAAGAAAATACATTCAATTAACTTTACACCAGCGGAATTTAGTTATGAACTTAAAAAATCCAATAAGGCTTTTATTGATGCTCTAAAAAAGGGCATAATTTTATATGGTCAAGATAATTTTGTCAAATTTATTAAGGAGTTCAAAAAATGACTTTAGAAGAAATTAGAGCTTGCTTTCTTACTGCACTAAAAGAGGAAGAAAAAGACAGGAAACATAAAGGTCTAATTTTAGAAAAAATCCCTCAAGAGAAAGCAGAAGTCAAAGATGCACTGCTTTATTACTTCAATATCTACAAAATAAAGGTTTAGTTGAATATGACCAGAAATTTATTGAAATGATCATCGTACATAAAGAAAAGGATAAAAAATCGGAAGTTGATAAAAGAGAAGAAGCTCGTTATGGTTCTTGGATAAAAAACGAAGAAGTAAGAAGCAGATATGATTATATGATGGTTATATGCAAAGAAGCTATTTCTCAAACGGAAGAAATAACTTATTCTAAAAAAGAATATAAAGTCCCTGAAGTGTTGCTAAAAATACATACAAACCCTTAAAAAACAGAATTAGAACCTAATTTAAGACTAAATGGATGATAATTATAAAAGAAAACAAGAGAATTGGAGGAAAAGTTTAGCTACTTGGAAAGCTAAAGAAAATAAAGAAAGTAATATTCCTCATCAACCAATTTACTCTGAACCAACTAACCACAAAGATGAAGAATCAACTATCTTAACTAAATTCTTAATATTCTTGGCTTTTGCAATTCCTGCTGTTATACTTGGGTACGCTCTATACATTAATTACTTGCCTTTTGGTTATGAAAAAACATATACTTTGACTGTTGATGAGAAGGGGGTTATTTCTCCGCTGTCAAATGATATTTATTTAACAACCCCTAAAGGGAAAAAACTCCTGACTCTTCCAAATGGAGTTGAAGGACAAGTTAACTTGGTTATTGAACCAAATGTTGTTTTGAAAGATGCTACAATTAATGTATCTATTGAAGGTGAAGGTGTTTACATTGCAACTCCTCCAGATATTTCTAGTGTTGGGTGGGATTATGATTGGGATTTCACGCAAGGCATTCCAGAAGTTTTCAATGGAACTGCCACATACAATGAAGAAGAGAAATGCACGCGCTTTGATGCATATAAGGAACAAACGCTTTCTCTTCCAAATTCAAAAGACTGGTTTGAATCAGGTCCAATGAGTATTTATGTGAAGTGGAAGCCCTCTTTAATTAGCCCGTTAGTCGGCAACAATCAGCAGATAGTTGGACATTATAATTGGGAAGTGTGGCAAAGCACAAACAGCGTGCAGTTTAGAGTTGGCAGGATGAATGATGCTAATGGGACATTTTATTCTATCACTCATAAAATTGATGATAATTTCTTTAACATAGAACATGAAGCATTAGCAGTTTATTCACCAGATATATGGGGTAGTGGGTATGTTGAATTTTGGGTAGATGATAATTTAGCTGGAAGAACCTTGATTGGAACAGACAAGATTTATGAGGATTATAATTCTGAGAATGGTTTTAGCATGGGATGGAGCTCTCACAACTATGGTAAAAACTATTATTTTGATGGGTGTTTATACTCTACGAAGATAATTGATAAAGTAATAATTGAAGAAAAAACACAAGGGCTTTTAGAATCAATAAATAATACTGCAATTATTCCAATTATTGGAAATGGTAATATTACATCTGTAAGAGTTATGGTGAGTCAATGAGAAAGAACAGTTCAGATTAGTTTGTGTATGATCTTATCTAGATAATAATAAACTTTTTTTGCGTATTCTTCATCTAAAATTTTTCCATAATAAGTTATTGAATTTCTAAAATACCTTAATTCATTTAAAAAAGAGATTTCTGTGTCTGGTAGCCCTAATTTTGCAAGGTAGGATATTTCTGCCTCATGACTAAAGCTTCCAGAAGCGGAATAACCTTCTAGCAAAAGTTTTGCCCTTATTAACTCCATAATTATATCATAACAATCTTTTATTATGGAGTTTGCATTAAACTCATCTATGCCCATTACTTCAAATCTTTTTCTTAATCCTTTTAATGACTTTTCTGATTCATTAATCAAAAATTCTGCTCTTGATTTATCCTTAGCTTGTTTTTTTATGATTCTCCTTTGCACATAATATTCAAATTCTTTAGGTAGTTTCATAGATCAACACCTCCTGACAAAATAATTCCATTTAAAATATTGTCTTTTAAATGTTTATGAATTTCTTTAAACGAATGATAAAAATTAATTATGATTGTTCTTTCAAGTTTCTTATCAAATTCTGCCAGGTTTATTTCTTTACTCTTTACTCCGATTATGGCAATATCAATATCTGATCTGTGCTCTTCGTTCATTGCCCAAATATCATCGCCTCTGGAGTAGCTTCCAAAAAGAATAACTGTTGCTCCAGAAAATGTTTCTTCTAGAAATTTTGCAAGCCCAGATTCATAAATTAGCTTCAGATTTTCAACTCTCTTTAACTCAATAGATCTTTCATTATCTCTGTTAAACTCAATAGAAAGCATCTTGATATTATTCATTTTTTTTACTTTTATCAAGTTTTCTTTTTCTATCCCCTCCAATGCCTTAGAAACTGCAGTTGGAGATCTCTTTAATAATCTAGCAATTTCCCTCAAATTTAAATTTTGTCCTGCCCTTATACAAAGAAACTTGAATATCTCTGATTGTAATCTTGTCCATTTAATGTTATATCTGTCCATTATATAGCACATATGTCCATTTTAGTTTATAAAGATTTCTATCTCAAGTTAGGGGTTTAATCTTTTAGACACAGAGAACATTGCAAAAGTGCGATGAAGTTATAGAGAACTGCATGGCATGTAGCTCATATATTTTGCAGTTCTCTATCTGGAAAACTGCTACTATAAGTGCTATAAATCACGCAGTTATCCATACCTACAAAAACGTTAAAAAGAACAGATTTCCAAGTTTTTCATGAATAAAGAACATTTTTACAAATTAGGATATATATTTTTTCTAAATCTCTCAATTATTACTCTGCTATTAATGGCATTAAATCAATTTGAGATTATTACATTGTGGAGATTTTTAACTGAAAGCATTATCTTTTCTATTTTAGTTATCTCTATTGGACTTTATGTTCTCTTTAAGTCTAAATTTAATGAGGCTCATCACACAAGTAGTAAATCTATAAATTCATTTTTTCATGTTGCACCTTATTTCTTTTTAGCAATTCTTATTACCTTAGCAATAAACCAATTTGCTAAACTAGAGATAATTACTCTTAGAAATATGCATTTAACAGTTTTAGGGATTTTCTTTGGTTTCTTTGCGTTTTATAGCAACCGTAACAGAATAGAACAGGAGTTAGAGAATGAAAAAAAGAAAGAAGAAGATGAAGAGAAAGAGAGAGCAGAAGAGTTTGAGTATAGATTTCCCAGGATAAATCACATTTGGGGTTTGAGGAGGATTGTTAAGTGGATGTATAATGAAGGATGGTGGTATAGTTGGGGATTGATTGGGATAGTATTATTGTTCTTAGCTATTAGAATTTTTATTGTTTTATTCTATGGTGTTTCATTTTTGGATGAATATTTGCATATTTTTACAGGAATTGAATTAATTAAAACGGGACATTTATCCCTCTTTGAAGTCGGAACTCCTTATTATAGGGGTTTTTATGTTTCCTTTTTATCTGCTATTGTTTACTTCGCCTTTGGCAATAATTTATTATTCTTTAAGTTTATTCCAATTACCATTGGTTTACTAAATTTTTTTCTTCTTAAAAAGGTTGTGAATAAACTAGACCTAAAAAAGAGTACAGCTATTCTTTTGCTTTTAATTTATTCAATTTTTCCATTAACTCTTTTTAATCACACTTATTTGAGGATGTTCGTTTTTTATGAAACCTTTGCTTTGCTGATCATACTTTTATTTATTAAATTTGAATTAAACAAATTTAACATATTCATTTTGTCAATTATTTCCATATTCTTGCTAATTACTAAAGAGTTAAGCACAATTATATTTTTGGGGCTTATATTATTTTATTTGACAAATTATTTAATTGTAAAACTAAAAAAATTAGATAATTCTTTTTTTATATTTTCTTTGGTTTCAACATTTGTTTTTTTAAAAGTTGTTAAATTACCAAGTATAATAGATGGTAGGGGAAGTTACTTAAGATTAACCCAACTATTCATAGACCATCTTCCCATATTAACCATACTTTTTTTTGTTTCTATATTCATCATATTTAAAGATAAAGACTTTAACAAACGAACCGTTATGCAAGGTATATTTCTTTTAGGTTGGGTATTTCTTGTATTACCTGAAGAATATATGGTACTCAGGGGGATATTCTATTATGTCTCACTTTTGCTCATCATGGCGTTTTATTCTCTTAATCATATTAAATTAAGTAATCTATTTTACAGAATAATTGTTATATCTATATTGTTGCAAGTATTATTTACTTTATCTTTTGTTTTTAACAGTGAAGGATATAAAATAAAAGGAGAAATAGATTACTTCCATTACTCTAAATTTTATGCGGATGTTTATTCAGAATGTCAAAACAGAGTAAAATTATTTGCGATACATTCCCCTTATATATCTAGATTTTATGGTGTTGAAGAAGATTATATTATTGACTTGAGGGAAGAATTATTAACTCAAAATAATAAATTTGTTAAAGATTTAAATGGAGATTATCTATTTTTGTTCGGTAATAAATCTGTAATCTCAAACATAGATAAACTTAATGAAATAGTCAAAAATAATAAAATATGCTTAATTACTGCTAAAGAATTGAGACATACTGCACCATATATCTTAAAAGATGACTTTAATAATTTAGCCCATAATTTGACAAGAGAAGATTTCAAAAGTTTGATTTTGTATAAGAATTAATGTTCCTAAAATAGAATAATCTTAAGCCAAAAGCCATAATGAAACTAGTAAATGTAAATGATAAAATTACTCCTATAAAACCCATATAATTAACTAAAATCAGACTTAATAAAACTCCAAATATCCCAAGAATTAAATAAAATTTAGCCATTAATTTTGCGTGACCTGTTGGAATAAGGATTCCTGCATCAAATGTTGCAGCCCAAACATTTGTAACAAATATAATCAAACTTAATAAAAATGTTATTTTAAAATAAGGTTTTATGAAATATTCCGAGAAAAATATCTTAAATATTAAAGGTAGGATAAAATAAAATATCAAACCTAAAAACAATCCAGTTATTAAAAATATTATTGTATATTTTATAGATTTTTCGTATATCTTTTTGTTTTCTTTGTTTGCTGAGTAAATTGCAAAGTTTGGTGCAACTACTTGGCCAAGTAAGCTAAAGGGAAGTAATAGAACCATAAAGATTTTATTGATGAGCTCGTAAGTTGCAATTTCTTCAATGTAATTGTAATGTCCTAAAATTAAGATACCAAATCTAATAAAAAGATAATTGCCCAAAATCGCTAATCCATAGACAAAACTATATTTTCCAATCTCTTTTATTACTCTCTGGTTTATTTTAAAATTAAAATCTTTATAACCTAATCCTAATCCCAATAGCAATATTAAATAAAATAAGTTTTGAGAAATTAAAGCTCCAATTAGTCCATATTGCTTAATTAGAAAATATACAAAAGTTACGGAGATAAATCCTATAATTGTAGAAATTATTGCAAGTTGTTTGAATTTCTTTAAACCCCTATAAATTCCATCATAAAGTGAGGTCATTGGTGCTAGAAAAACTAAAGGTAATAAATACAAAACATAAATATATCTTTCCCTCAAGTAAATTGATCCAAGAATTATTGTTAGTATTGTGGCTAAAATGCTAATTGCTAAAATAATTAATCCTGAATTGAATAAAACTGACTTGAGTTTTTCCTTGTCTTTGATATTATATTCAGCTACATACTTTGAAGTTGCTGTAGATATTCCAAAGTCACCAAACATTATCAGAAAGAAAATTATTGTTAGGCTATAGTTATAAATTCCAAAATCATAAGGCACAAGAAATTTTGCACATAAAATGAATATTAGAAATGTTATTCCTTGTTTTCCAAATACTTGCAAGATCCTCCATGTAAGATTATGGACCGTTTCTTTATGTCTTCGATATTTATTTTTTAACATCTTTTAACACTTCTTTGTATAACTTAAAATATTTAGGTATTTGTTTTTCCTGCGTAAATTTCCATATATCTTTTAGATTATTCTTAGAAATTCTTTCAATTTCTTTAGGATTATTTTTTAAATATAAGATTATTTTTTTCATTTTTTGAATATCTCCTGGTGGAAAGAGATAACCATTGTGACCTTCTTTTACTATCTCTCTCATTCCTGGAAGGTCTGACACTAAAATAACTAAGCCTCTGGCCATTGCTTCTAATATCACCATTGGAAAAGCTTCAGTATAAGATGGTAAGATTAGTATTGAATTTTTATCATATTCTTTATGCATCTTTGAATTATCTATTTCACCAATATTATACATATTTTTAATATTGGGGAGATACTCATTGTTTCCAATTAAGTTAAAATTCAATTCTGGGACTAGCCTTGCCACTTCTGTTAAATCTTCGAAACCCTTTATCTTAGTATATCTGCCTACAAAAATTATATTTTTATTATATCTTTTCTTTTTTTCAATTATCTTTTCCTTACTTATAAAATTAGGTATTATTCTAGATTTCTTTTCAAAACTATTCTTAAATATAGAATATTTCTTTAGATGTTCTTTCTGTCCTTTTGTTAAAAAGATTAATCTTTTTGAAAATAAAGTTGTGTAATTTATGATTAGAAAAATTAAGAGATTCTGCAAATAACCTTTTTTTATGCCAGACCCGAAATTTATATGAAAAGAAGAGATTAATTTTTCCTTAAACACTATTAATGGGAAAAGAAAAATCCAAAGTTTTATATGGTGTAAGTGAATTATGTCTGCTTTAATAAGTTTAGAAATTTTGCAGTATAAATTAACAAATAAGATTTCATTTTTCAATTTTATTCTGTAAAGATTTTCTGCATTGAATTTTTTGTATGGATCAATTCCTTCCCTCTCCAATAATAATAATAATTGCTCATATTCTTCTCCTATTTGTGAAAAAAGCAATCTTGAAAGGGTATCAGACCCCCCGTATAAATCTCCTTTTATTATATGGACTATTCTCATATTAACTCTAAATACCTCTTTGCTATATCTTTCAAATTAAATTTACCTATTTGTTCTTTGTTTTTCTTTGCTCTTTTTTTGTTTAACAAACTTTTTATTTTATCTTTTGCCTCTTCGGTGTCTCCGTAATTTACTAGAAATCCATTTTTTCCATCTTTAATTATATCTGTTTGTCCGCCGTTGTTCGTTGAGATAATTGGGAGACCTACTTGCATGGCTTCTTGGAGAACTATACCGAAGCCTTCATGCACTGATGAAAGGAAAAAGATATCTGAATTATTCAAATATTGGAATTTCTTTTCTTGGGATAATTGTCCTAAGAAGCGAACTCTCTGAGCTACGCTTAATTTATTTGCTAAATTCTTTAAATTTTGCTTTTCAGGACCATCTCCAATTATCAATAATTCTATATTCTTTGGAAGTCGAGATAATGCTTTTATTGCAAAATCAAAACCTTTTCTTTTTACTAATCTGCCTATGCCAATGAGGTATTTCTTGTTTTTAGATAGATTAAGACTTTTTCTTGAGACTTTATTGAAGCTAAATGGTTCATAAGCCAAGGGGATAACATCTATTCTATTTTTTGGAGAGTAATATTTTATGGTATTTTCTTTTGTGTTTGATGATTGGGCAACAACATAATCTGAATTATTAAGAACATTTCTTACAATCCATCTTAATATAAAATTATTGTGTGGGGATAACTTTTTTGTTGGGTCATAGATATCTCCGCCATGAATTGATAGAATATTCTTTATTCCATACTTTTTTGATAATTTAACCCCTACTGGTCCTGTTGGAATTGCGAAATGGGTATTGATTAAATCATATTTATTTTTCTCAATTAAATTCTTGGCTAACCTGTAAGCTCTTCTTGGGAAAAACAACATTGAAATTAGAGAAGCCGTCTGCAACTTTGTTCTCATAGGAACTTTAACTCTGTATACGGTAATTCCTTCTATTTCCCCTATTTCTTTTAGACCTTTAAACCATGTTGTAACAACATCAACTTGATGACCTAATTTTACGAACCCCTTAGCAAGTTTGTATGATGCGACCCCTCCACCCCCACCTAAAGGGGGAAATTCATAATTTAGCATTAGGATTTTCATCTTGTTATTAGTTTTCTTAATATTCATTAAATTTTGCTTGTTTTAGGTTTTATAAATAATGCCTTTTGCAAAATTCCTCACTAAAAGGTTTAAAACTAACTTTCCAGAATTTCTCTGCATCTATTTAAAAATTTAATTGTCTTCTTGTGAATATCCTCTGCTTCGGATTTGTTGAACTCTTCACTTATTCCATAAGATGCTGTTTCTCTTTTCTCTTTTGCATAAACAAAATAACTAACTTCCTCCTTTTGTAGCGAGGACTTTGAAACCAATTCTATTTCTTCTTTTTTTAAGATTTTATTGCGTGAATAATAAAATTTAATCAATGCGCAAAGTGTTGCCAAATGGTTTTTGGATGAAAACCCTTTCTTTGTTATCAAAGCCAAAGCAGAATGGTAAATTGTATAGTAACATCCAACAATTATCCAATCGTAAAATTTCTTGCTATCCATTAACAGATTAACAAAGTCTATGTTGTATTCTGCCTTCTTTAAGTGAGATGCTGAGAGGAAAATTGTTTCATTCTCTTTTTTTATCAAATCTTTTTTTAAGTAGAAATCGAAACTACTATCTACTTTATCATAATCTTCCATCCAGATTTGCCAATTAAATTTTTTTGAATTCATTGTAAAAGTATATTGCTCCATTTATCGGATAACCTGTTTTAAAAATATGTTTTATTGCCTCTGATTGCAGATCTAACTCTCCAAAATTTAGAAATGTTGCATTTATCTGGACACCATAACTTTTTGATATATCTCTTAATTCTTCTCTTTTTTCTTTTATTGAATCAAAAAACAATAAATCTATGTCACTCTCTTTTTTATAGTTATTCTTGGCATATGAACCGAAAAGAATTGTAGTCTTTGGTTTTAACTTAAATATGCATTCTATAATACTTTTTTTAATATTAAATGCGAGTTTTTCAAATTTTAGACTATTAATGAGATTTATTATCGCGACTGATATACTGTTTGAATAATTTATTGAAAAAAAGGTATTTGCTTTTTTTTCTTCTTTTAGCAAAATTCTAGCTTCAACAAAGTTATTTAGATTTTTTAGAAGATTATTTTTGCTTTTTATTCCTGTTTTTTCATGAATTTCATTAAAATATGCTTTGCCATAAATTAATATTTCTATTATTTTTATAGAGTTTTTATTTATTTTATTATAGTCCATTTTTAATACTAGTTAGTATTAGTTTAATACTATTTAAATGTATTGATTAGTATCTATTAAGGACTTTGATAATTTCTAAATCTTCCATGTGTATATTATACTATACATTAAATGGATATGAAGTGTATAATATACTATACACTTGTTTGGTTTTGATTCAAAACTGTAAAATACCTGAATTAGTATTTACTTTTAGTTCTACCTGCTTTTATATCCAAACTTTTTGTTGTATGTTGGATGATCTATTATGTCAAAGTGTTTCCCTAAAACCACATTCTTTAGAATGTGGTCAACACTTTGAGCATCCAAAAATCGAGCACTAATCAAACCACACCTTTTAAGGTGTGGTGGTGCATCGATTTTTTGATGTCTAAAATAAATGCAACTATCTCTATCTTATCCCCTTTTAATGTATAAACCATTCTCCAAAATCCTGAAAGTTCAACACGAAATAGATTTTTAGCATAATATTGTTGAGTATATTCTTTTGGGATAAGACCTTTTGCAATTGGATCTCCATAAAATGGATTTGCTTTAATGAACTCTATCTTTTGTTTAATTGATCTTAACAGTTGCATTTCTTCAGTATTTGACTTTCCAAACTCTATTTGCTTGCCAACAGTTTCATTTAACCTTCTAAAAGAAATGTCTGCATCTCCTAAAAGAACCACTCTTACGGGTTTATTTATCATACTTCTGTGCCTTTTTTTATCATCTCTCTTAAGACAACACTATCTGTGTATATCCAAGTTATCCCTCTGACTCCTATTGCAATCTTTCCACTTCTGTCAAGATAGTCCAATATAATTATCAAAGTATTATGATTGACCTGTCTTGGAAGCTCTCTTTTTAATTCTGCAACTGTAACCACACTATTGTTTGACTTCTTTATAGTGTCCTCTACCATAATCACTGTGTTTAATGTTGGCCAATGTGCTGTTTTTTTAGTTTGTAACTTTTGTGACATATTGATAGCGTTTAGTTATTTATTTATAATTAATTGATACTAACTGATATTTAAATACTTTTTGGTTGTTTCTTAAGAGTTTGAGTAAAGACATACAATTATATTTTGCATTATGTACGAGACCTATTAAGGTGTTCATTACTAATGCATAGAAGTGTTCATTACTAATGAAAACCTTTATTTTCGATAAAATATCTTTTGATTACTTTCTGATTAAATCTCTCACATAATATCTCTTTTCTATCGGAGATACATTTAGATTTGTTCTTAATGTTATGTCCATAAGCATTCCAAAAAAGAAGAATATTACTCCAATTATAATTAAGAAAAATCCAAGGAAGAACCACCCACTTCTGTTTAATGATAGGTTGAGAAATATCCTTTGGTATATTGATAATAGGGTTAACAATAAACCAAGGAATGCTGAAAATAACCCTAATCCTCCAAACATATGCAATGGTCTGTTTGAATATTTGTTCAAAAACCAAATGTAAATTAGGTCAATAAAACCTTTGTAGGCTTTACTGTAATTGTATTTGGTTTTTCCGCTTTTTCTTGATCTGTGGTTGACTACTACTTCGCCTATTGTAAATCCTTTCCATCTTAATAATGCTAAAATGTATCTGTGCATTTCTCCCCATAAATCTAAGGACTTTGTTGCCTGTTTTCTGTATACTCTTAATGTACACCCAGTATCGTGAACCGGGTCTTTTATTAGAATTCTTCTGAAAAATCTGCCCATTATTGTAAGTATTCTAATTCCTGACTTGTCTTTTCTATGTTTTCTCCAGCCAGCTACAACATCCAATTTATCTTTTTCTAATTTTTCCAGAAGTTTAGGAATATCTTTAGGATCGTTTTGTAAATCTCCATCCAAAGAGATAATTATCTCTCCTTGTGTTGCCTTGAAACCTGCATCCAAAGCTATGGACTGACCATAATTTCTATTTAGATTGATTATTGTGACTTCTTTGAGAGACTTTAATTCGTTTAAGGAGTTATCCTTGCTCCCATCATTAATGTAAATAACCTCATAGGTTCCAAGCTTGGACATTACTTCCTTGATTTCTTTATCTAATTGCTTTATGTTTCCTTCTTCTTCATATACTGGAACTATTACAGAGTATTTTATTACCATATATTTGTTGAAAAGTTATTGGTTATAAACATTGTCTTTTTGCTGAATATGTTTAGAAAACTCCGTTTGTTCTCAATAATACTTTGAGATCCTAATTGTAAAAATATTTGAAACTGTTATAATTCTCTTCATATATCTTTATATAGTGTAAATTGCAAAAAGTTTAATGCAAAAATTAAGCGACTATACAATGAAATCTAACTTTAAGAAAGGCAATTCTAACAAAGTAATTAGTGTGTTTATTACTGCATTAGTTATAGGACTTCTTGTTTTTGTTGGGCCTGTTGATGCTTACTATCTTCAAATATCTGGTCTTAAGGATACCCCTTATCAAGTTGGGGAAAATGTCAATTTTCTTGGAAAAGTTGAGATAAATAACGGAGAGATAGCTTCTGTAAAGAAGATAAACCTAAATGTTAATGATGAGATTGTTTGTGTTTTTGATGTATATGGAAACAGTCTTGTTGGATGCGAGGGAGTCGACATATCTTTGGTTTCAAATACTTCACAATTTGGTTATGGATATGGTTATAATTCATTTCAACAGGGATGGAATGGAAATCATTATGCTAGGGGTGCAGGAAATTACACTGGATATGGATATGGTTATGGTCAAGGGTTTGGAGAGGGAGAACTTGTTTATAATATAAGCATACATACACCTCAAACTTATTTACATTTTGGCGGAAACAACAGGATACAAATTTCTACGGTTACGGACACACAAATACTCGATTCTAAAGTTGAGTTAATTACTTTGAATCCTCGTCTTGCTGGAAATGGCAATTTCTTATTTGGAACTGATGATGCAGGAGCGATATTCTGGGGAAGATTCAATAGCACTGAAAGAACAATTACCGGTGAAGTTGAGTGGCTTGGGAACCCATCTATACGAATGATTGGCGTTGGAACTTACAACTCTAGTGGGATAGATTCTGGCTCTTTTGTAGTGAGATTCTATCACCCTAATCTGTTTGATGAAGGTCTTGTATGGAAAGGAAATTATGCTAATGGAAGATGGAATATGACTTATACTGGAGACTCTTCAATAACTTTGGCTGGAAGAGTTTTCTCTGCGCCTAATTAAAAATTTATATTTGAGATATTGGAAATGTACTAAGCATTTATGAATCTGACGTTCCGAGTTTTAAAGAATTGTTTGTAGGTGTTGTAGATAGGGAATTTATTGAAAGATTAATAGATAATGCTTCTATGCTGAAACGCAAAGCTTTAGGAATTTGTGGGGTCGTAGGAGTTAAGTCTGGAGATGAACTTGCTGGTTTGCTAGTTAGGTCTGGGATAGAATACTGTGTTGAAGATGCTCGAAGGAGATTACCCTATTTTAGGGATGTTTTGGTTGAATACAGTTCGTCAAGAGGTTTACAATTTAGAAAAATTCCTGAAGGTTATAGGATTGAGAAAGTTATGTTGAAAGATGAAGCTTTTTACGAAAAAATTTAAATAGGTTCAATTTTATTATTTTTTATGAGGATAGTAAAATCAAGAATTTATGTGGAATTTATATATCTTCATAAAAAACCCGGCGAAGAAGAGGTTGAAACTAGAGACGCTAGAAAGATAAATGCCCCAAATGAATCTATAGGATTTCGTTTTTTTGATAGAACTGAATATATAGATGATGAAGGAAAAACCGTAATATTATCTAAGAATTGTTCGGGAATATCTTTCTTTGGAGAGGTTTTAACTTTAAAAGATGCTCGTAAAAGATTTCCAGAAGATACAAGATTGAAATACATGATGCTTGATGAACGTGATAGCGTTGTTTTCACAAAGCCATTCGATTTCTATCTTTTTCGTGAAAGTGATTCAATTGTTTCGAGAAATGATTAATACTCTAATCTTAATTTATGGAGTAAGCAAAACTCACATTTCAAAATACTGAATTGTTACCTTAAAGGTTGGTGGCTTGTTGGTTAGTCTAATTGGGAATGAGAAGAAGCAAAGCGAATATTTTATAAATCTCTAACTTCTTTTAACTTCAAGATGGTGATTAACTCTAACTATTCCAAATTATTTATTGCCTTTTTAATTTTTTTGGGGCTTGGATTTTTTATTTCTAACATTATAGAGATAAAACTGCTTAGTGTCGCAATGTTTGTTTTTGGTCTATTTCTTGCCTTTGCTTTAGATAACAGAAAAAAAAGACTTGAAGCAATAAAGGATAAACTAAGATTACAAGATGCTAAACTTCTTAATGTCTATGAATTATCTAAACAGTTTGATGAAAAGGTAAGGCTAGAAGTTCAAAAAAGATTAGAAAACTACCTCATAACTCAATTAGATTACACTTTAGAGGACATCAATAATAGCGGAGTAAAATTATCTGAACTTTTTGATTATGTTAGTGGAATCAAACCAAAAAATCAAGAACAATTAAAATTATGGGAATATATGACTAAATCTTTATTAGAGGTAAGAGATATTCTGAAAGATGTTTCTCACAACGTCAAAGACAAAATGGCTTCTCATGAATGGTCTGCTTTATTATTGCTCTTTTTTTCGGTTATTTTCTTAGTCTATCAAGAAAATAATTTAGCTTCAATCTACTCTAAAGTTTTTGTATCTGTTCTTTTGAGCTGTTTTACTTTCTTTATTTTAATTTTAAGACAACTTGATACCCTAAATTGGCAGGAGCAACAATGGATATGGGAACCGCTAATATCTTTATTCAAAGAACTTGGACTAAGACCTTATATTCCAGAAGCACTATTAATTCAAAAAAGATTGAATATAAATTCAATTAAAAAACTGACATCTTCTATCCGAGTTGGTAGAACTAAATATCCTTATCCTGATTTTAGTGATAAAAAAATTGAGGTACTGGAGCTGTGAGTGAAAAGAACGTTATGTATTTTGGTTATGGGGCTAATGCTCATAAGGATATGATAAAAGCATTGATTGGGAGAACACCCAAGGGATTTAAGGCAAAACTTAGAGACTATGGGCTATTTATCCAATCTTGGTTGGATATTCCTTTAGAAGCTAAAAAAACTCTTGAAGAAGCTTGGGATGAAAGTTTTAGTTCTTATATTGCTGTTCCTCTTAAAGGGGTGGTGGTTTGGGGCACTGCTTGGGAGATTACAGAAAAAGAAAGGGCAGTAATTGGAGAGTGGGAATTGCACCATAAGTGGTATCTTCCAGTAAAAATTAAGATTGTTGATGAAAAGGGAAAAATTTCTGAAGCTGAAACAGAGATAATTCCAAGGTTTTATACAAAAGTTTCCGCAATACAAGAAAAGGAATATCCTCATTTTCCGAACGACAAAGCTAAGATGTTAAAATTAGCTAGGAAATTAAGAAAAGATTTCTTAAAAAAAACTACCTAGTTCGTCTCAATTTCTCATTAGTTGTTTTATCAGTGAATTGAATAAGGGCTAGTCACTTTAAGCACATTTAGTTTATCCTTTAATCGAGGAAGAGCTAACTCAAAAGGACAGCAATTTGTCCTCTGGTGTTTTGTTATAAAATTATAGTATGTTTCCCAACCTTTAAGTTGTGTAAGACCAAGACGTATTGGCTCATACAATTACCCTACAACACACAACTCACAAAATCCCAAAAGATTTAAAAACCCTTGATTTCATTCAATTCTGAAATTACATAGATTAAGGAGCGATTACGATTAACCTTTATCTTGTTAGAAATTACATGAGCGAATTTAATAAAAATCAAGAAGAAACTTATGAAGACTTTGGAGCCCCTGAGCCTCAAAGTCGTACAATTGTTGTTCCTGGAGAGATTGTTGCATCTGGAGATGACTTCCTTGCTGGAGAGGGTGCTAGAAGAGAAGGGAATAATGTTCTTGCCTCAAGATATGGATTAGCTGAAAAAATCGGTCGTGTTGTTAAAATAATTCCTTTTTCTGGTGCATTCATTCCGAGAAGAAATAATGTTGTGATTGGAAGAATTTCAGATATAGTCCATAGTGGATGGATTATAGATATAGATTATGCTCAAAACGGGTTTTTGCCTTTAATGGAAAGCCCTAGATTTGTTAACAAGAATGAGATGGACCAATTCCTGGCTATTGGAGATGTTGTTGCTGCTAAGATATGGTCAGTTTCTCCTAAAGGAATTGATTTGGCAATGAAAGGAAAGGGTTTAGGAAAGTTAGAAGGTGGATTCATATTCAGAGTAAATCCTTCAAGAGTTCCTAGAATTATAGGTCGTGAGGGAAGCATGATAAATTTGATAAAAGAAAATACTGGTTGTAACGTTACAATAGGACAGAATGGATGGATATGGATAAAAGGAAATGATATTGATTCTCAAATTAAAGCTCGCAAAGCTATTGAATTTATTGCTGAAAAAGTTCTAGTTTCTGGACTTACTGAAAAAATGGAAAAATGGTTTGGAGAGAATAAATAATGGCGTTCAAAAGACCCGACGGTAGAAAATTAGATGAAATAAGACCTATTACTGCTAAGGTTGGAATTATTCCTAATGCCGATGGAAGCGCAATGTTTACATTCGGAAAAACTGTTGCTATTGCTGCTGTTTACGGACCTAGAATGCTTCACCCACAGCATATGCAAGACCCTAAGACTGCTATTTTGAGAGTGAATTATGATTTACTTAGCTTCTCTGTTGAAGACAGAAAGAAACCTGGACCTTCAAGAAGAAGTCAGGAAATTTCTAAAGTAACTGAATGGGCATTATCTCCTGCTTTAGATTTGAAAGAATTCCCAAACACTGTCATTGATGTTCAGATTTATATTTTACAAGCAAATGCGAGCACAAGAGTAGCTGGAATAAATGCAGCTTCAATGGCTCTGGCTCAAGCGGGAATACCAATGAGAGATTTGGTTTGCGCTGTATCTGTTGGAAAGATGGATAAAGACATTGTTATTGATGTTAACGATGAGGAAGAACATTTTGAAGATGGAGAAGGAGCGACAGATACTGCTACGGCAAGACTTGCTAATTCTGATAGATTTACATTGCTTCAATTAGATGGAAAGATACAACCATCGCTTATACCAAAGGCACTTGAAATGGCAAATAAGGCTTTTGCCAAGATTTATGAAATTCAGAAAAAAACATTGAAGGGTGTTATGGAGGAAAAAGAATGAGTTCAATGGGATTAACAAGTTTAACATATAACACTTTGCTTAAGATGTTTTCTGAAAACAAAAGATTTGATGGTAGAGAGCTTCTTGAACAAAGAGACTTAAGTGTTGAGTATGAGGTTTCTTATAAGGCTGAAGGAAGTGCAAGAGTTAAACTTGGAAAGACTGAAGTTGTTGCTGGAGTCAAACTTGGTCTTGGAGAACCTTACCCTGATTCTCTTGATAAGGGAAACTTAATGGTTTCTGGAGATTTGTTGCCTTTGGCTTCCCCAAGATTTGAATCAGGACCTCCAAAGTATAATTCACTTGAACTAACAAGACTAGTTGAGAGAGCAATAAGGGAATCAGGGGTCATTGATTTGAGTAAATTAGTTATAAAAGAAGGAGAGAAGGTTTGGACAGTAATGATTGATATTTATCCCATAAATGATGATGGTGCATTGATAGATGCTGCAAGTATAGCTGCAATGGCTGCTTTATTACATACAAATATTCCAGAACTTGATAAAGATGGCAGAATTGACTATGAAAAGAAGTCAACAAAGAAATTACCCCTGCTTGAGAATACTATTCCTTTGTCATTGACATTCTATAAGCTAGGAGAGACTATATTCGTAGACCCTACTCGTGAAGAAGAAGAAGCTTGTGATGGAAAGATTGTATGGGGAATCTCAAATTATAAAGGAAAAGAACATATGATACATTCATGCCAAAAAGGTATGGAAGCTTCTATGTCATCTGAAGATATAGATAAAATGATGAAACATCTTCCAAAACTGTATGACGATACCCTTAAAAAGCTTAAAAAGTTCCTGAAGTGACATGAATGAACAAAAACAAGAGTTTACAAAGTTTGAGATTGCTAGAATAATTGGTGCTAGGGCTTTACAAATTTCTATGGATGCTCCATTGCTTATTGATATTTCTGAAAGTGAATTGGAAGGAATGAGATATGATGCCCTTAAAATTGCCGAAAAAGAATTTAGATCTGGTGTTTTACCCATTTCTGTTAAGAGACCTATGCCTTCTAGGACTGGAGCAAAACTTCAACCAGTGCGAGAAGATTCTATGGATGATGAGAAAATAGTTGAAAAAGAAAAAGAAGTTGAAAAAGAAATAGTTGAAAAGGCAGAGGAAATGGGTCTTGTTAATGAGAATGATAATGAAGATGCCATTATTGAAGATAGCTCGAGTAATAGTGAGGAATAATTTAAGATGCTAAGGTATTTTGCTTGTGTAGTTTTAGGGACTTTTTCTGCATGCCATCCAGGATATCTTGAAGGAACAGTCGTTGAAGAATTCGGAAATGCTCAAAGAGTTGCTGATGGAGAGCCAATTGTTATGCCTTTAACTTATGGTCTGGCTATTAAATCGGCAAATGATGTTGTGAGCCGTGTTGGATTTTTTCAAGAAAGTTGGAGTTCTGATACAGATTTAGTTTCTTTTGCACATTCCATAGAAGAGGGAGATCAAGTCAGGATAAATCTTGAAGGTCGTTGGTTTAATAAGGGTTCAAGAACGGGGACAACTTCCACGTCGAAATTAGAAAATTTGTCTATAACTAAAAAATAAAGTGGCAAATTTTACAGAGCCTTAAAGAGAGAGTATGCTTTAGATTTATTAAGTTATTGTTAGACTCACCCTAAGAGATTATAATTTAAATATCTTTGATGCTTCGTTTGTTAATGATTATTAAAAATGTTGATGCTAAGATAATCAAAGATTCTAGAAATTGTGAGACCATTGCTGTTTCTGTTAATTCTTGCGAGGGGGCTTCGTCTCCGAATGGAAAATCAACTGGAGAATATGAGACTCCATCTTACTATAAGTCTCTTAGGTTTTGTGTGGATTTTCTTAATAAATTTAATTCTGAAATAGAAATAAATAAATTTGATGATTTGATTAAACTTGAAAAAGAAATTTGCAAGAAGCTTAAACTAAAGAATGCTAAACAATTTGGTGCTAATTCACTTTATGCTTTTGAATCTGCCGTTTTGAAAGCCCTTGCTCATGATAATAAAAAAGAACTGTTTGAAATTGTTAATTTAAAAGCTAAAAAAATACCATTTCCTGTCGGAAATGTTATTGGTGGCGGGCTTCATAGTTCTGCTATATCTAAACATCCTGATTTTCAGGAGTTTCTTGTTATTCCTAAATCTGAAGATATTTTTAAAAATATTCAAGCAATGAAATTTATTTATGATTCTATTAAAAAAGAGTTAAAGGTTTTAAAAGTAAATGATGAAGGTGCTTTGCTTGTTGATTTAGATAATGAACAAGTTTTGACTGTTCTTAATAAGAATATAAAAGAAGCTGAAAAAAGATTTGGATTTGATATATCTGTTGGAATTGATTTTGCCTCTTCTGCTTTCTTCAAAAATGGAAAATACAATTATTCTATTGGAAATGTAGATTCAACAGAACAGCATAAAATAATGCTTTACTTAATTGATAAATATGATTTATTTTATTTAGAAGACCCTTTTGAAGAACATGATTTCAAGAGTTTTGCTAAATTGAAGAAAAATCCAAAATGTTTGATTGTGGGTGATGATTTGACTGCCACACAATATAATCGGGTTGTTGGAGCTATTAGAACTAAATCTATTAATGCAATGATAATTAAACCAAATCAGAATGGCTCGTTGCTTGAATTGAAAAGAATTTTTGATTTATGTAGAAAGAAAGGTATTGCGACTGTTTTGTCTCACAGGTCTGGTGAAACTCTTGATGATGCTCTTGCAGATTACGCTGTTGGCTTTGGAGCAGATTATATTAAATGCGGGGTTGCGACAAAATGGCGGGAAGTAAAACTTGATAGATTAGTTGAAATAGAGAAAATAATATGAACTTGATTGTTAAAATTATCATTTCAATTTTAGTAGCTTTATTGTTAATATTATTATTGGTTAGATTATTAAGTGCCAGACATTTTGATGATTTACATCCAAATATTCCTTGCGATGAAAAACTAATCAAAAAATCTGATATTTTATATGTTATTCCGATATTTGATAATATAAGTATTGCAGACAATCTTGGGTGGTGTGCGAAAATACTTTCTTACAATAAGACTCTTGCAATGCATGGAGTTTATCATAATTATAATGAGTTTCTTACATATAGAAGTGAAGCTTATCTCGAGAATGGAGCAGAGGAATTCAGTAAGTGTTTTGGATTTTACCCCACTAGGTTTAAACCCCCTCAGGGAGCTATATCTCCAGATAATAAAAAAATGATTATCAAGGAATACGAATTAGACACTTGGTTTATCAACCGATTTCATAAGTTAAAGCATTGCAATGACCAAGGCATGTTTCCTAATTGGATTAGTGATTTAATTTAGAATAAATGTTATATATTGTTTCCTTAAGTAGTAACTTAACTTTTTAAATTCTTATTTTTATTGAGGGTTATGTCTAAACTTGAGAAGATTGTTGGAGGAGTTGTTCTTGGACTTGGGGCAATGGGCGCTGGAATGACCGCGGGATATGTTGTTGGAAATATTATGGAGTATATCCCTTTCATAAGGAACGCTATGCCGTGGTTAGCGGAGTACTCTGGATTTCAGGTAAATGGAAATACTAATGAAGACTCTCTTCAACTTGTTGGAGCTCTTTGTGGAGGATATTGGATGATGGATGCGTTAATAGGAAAAGATAAATCTGAAGATTAATATTTATAGCCAAAGACATAATTAATTGAACAAGGGTTATGTCTTTGTCGTGACACCAAGAATAAGATTCTTGGATGCCATCAAGAATTTAAATGTCAGAATTCTTGAGGTAGTAAAGGCACAAACTTGTTCAATTTTCAGTGTCCTTTACTATATTCTTAGTTTGCTAAACTGAAAATGGACCTGTGCTTTGTGGTTTATGATTAAGGGGGAGACTACAATGAGATATTAAAAATAACTTCAGAATCTAAAGGTTAATTGTCCTGAATGCTCGATTTTGTAACCCTTTTCTGCTAAAATAGCTCTTGCTCTTCCTAAATCTGTTGCTCTAACATAAAGACTTATTACGTCTGCCGAAGGATCTTGGATTTGTCTTTCTCCATCTCTAAATGGAATAAATTCAATCTCTCTGAGAGACACTAAAGCTCTACTAAATGCTTCTGATTGGTCTGAGGAATTCCAATTTATATGAACTAATGGTGCGTGTCCTGTTCTATACATATCTGTTTCTAAATTATTTTGCATGGATTGTTTTATTTTCTTGCTATTTTATAAATATTGCTATTTGCGTTGTATAACTAATAAACACCGTTCTACATTCATGTAGTATCCCGAAATTATTGCACCCCTATCTTGAACGTTATTTCTATGTAATT
>ERZ1292623.756-Hain-H51-01um-R1-756-length-33171-cov-9_pt1 | contig 33171 bp, 49 predicted proteins | sample MGYA00564398_ERZ1292623 | MGnify/ENA primary metagenome ERZ1292623 (study PRJEB36523, sample SAMEA6512633) | groundwater metagenome | collected 2019-01-07 | study: AquaDiva: Metagenomics assemblies of 32 groundwater samples
CCGAGCGCGGCGCATCGAAGGAACAGCTGGCGCAGATCGTCGAAAGCGCAAAGGCCCATGTCGCCGCAACATTGCGCGAAGGCAAATCACCGACGCCGACCGCCGAGAAATCAAAGGACCGCGAGCGCTGAAAATGAGCGGCCAGGGCCGCGCGCTTCGTAGTCTGTCAGCTGCCACATAGGATCGAGCGGCCCAGGGCCGCGCTCCGTCAGTGGTGGCAGCTGCCACCGGGGGAACACCAAGGGCACCCGCCCTTTCGTTCCCGAAGCATAATCGACAGGACCGGGTTGCCCGACAAGTTCGGCCAGTTCCGGCGCGCTCGCGCGCGCCGGGGCCTCCCTAGTCGCGCCGCCCGCACCACTCCCATCGATTTTGCTTCCCCCTCCCCATCCCGCGCTTCGCCAGCGGGTCAGAGCCGCAGGCCGCAGGCAGCGGCTTCGCCTAAAGGAGTGAGGAAAATGGAAGCGACAACTGACCAGATCGCCACCGTTGCGGCGCTGAACGACATTGCGCGGCGAACGATGGGCGTGACTTGTCGCACCGTGATTACGCAAGGCATCGCGGCGCTGGACGAGAATACGCAGTCCGACATTCTCAAGATGATCGAGGGCTTTGAGGATTTCACACCCGACAACGATCCTCACGGCGAGCATGACGCCGGTTTCCTTTATCGCGATGTGATCGGCCAATGGCATACCCGCTGGACTGACGACAGCACGCGCCCAGCCCTCTCGGTCATGTGGAAGTTCGACTATTACGACCGCGATCTTGAATTTGGCAGCGCCGAACCATGGAATCCCGATGCCACAATCCGCGTGCTCACCATTCTCCTAACCAGCGAATATTGAGGGAGGCCACCATGACCAAATCGCCCCCCGTGATCGAGCTTAGCTGGCGTGATGAGAATTACGGTTCCGTCTGCGCTGTCGCCGCCTTCCGCAACTATGCGGGCACACTGGATTGGAGCGACCGCACCCACCAGCGGTTTCGCGGATGCCTGAAACGCGCAGGCTTCGCCTTCCACGATGGCCGGTGCAGCTACATCGCCACCAGCGGCACCCGCGAGGATCGGCAGCGCGCCCTTTGTGACGAGCTGGCCCGCGCAGGCTTCCAGATCGACAGCGGCGACGTGAGGGCAGAGGCATGAACCGCGAACGCCGCAAGCAGATCGCCGCCGCCCGCGTGCTGATCGACAAGGGCAAGGCCCTGTTGGATGAGGCGCGCGACATGCTCGAAACCGTCAAGGATGACGAGCAGGCCGCCCGCGAAAATCTGCCACCCAGTCTTGAGGACAGCGAACGCGCGCAGGCGATGGACGCCGCAGTTTCCGAACTGGAAAGCGCGATTTCAGCCCTTGAAGACTTCGACGCCGACGAGATCGGCACGCAACTCGACACCGCCAGCGAATAGGAAGGATTGACCATGCAACCCATGCGCCACCTAGATCGAGACACGCGCCGCGCCCGCCTTCTGGCGGCGCGCACGCGCCCCGTCGGCGGCATCAACCGGCGCGGCATCTTCACCGGCCATTGGGACGGTGGCGATGTTGTGCGCCAGTTTCGCGGCGATAACGGATCGTGGATCGGCCTTGCCGCCTACAAGGCGAAGGAAGAGCCGGAGCCGCAGCCATGAAAATCAGCAACACGGCGAGCGCCGTTCGCGTCACCCTCTCCCCCACCGAGATCAGCGATTTGCAATTTGTGATCGAGGCGGCCGAGCGCGCGGGGCATTATATGCCCGCGCGCGTCCTCAACATCATGGCGGCGCTGACGCGCAGCGCCGACGATGTTCGGATGAAACAGGCCATGAAGCGGGCGGAAAAAGATCGCGTGACGCGGATCGAGCAGGACCGACGCGCGCGCGAACGCCAATTCATGCTAGGCGACCGATACAGCGTCATGGCGAGCCGCGCCGACTACGCCGATGCGTCTTCTGATCCGGACGCGCGCCAATGGGTTGACCTGGTGTTTCATGAAATCATGCAGAGGCCGCTTCCCGATCAATACGAACTCCGGCGCGACGTGTGGCGTGTCCACGTTGTCCAACTGGACGGCGGCACGCTCGGCGCTGTTGTAGGCGGCGATTGCACTCAAACCGCCGACCCCGCCGAAATTACTTCCGTAGCGGAACAGCTGATCGCCCGCTTCGAGGCCAGAGCTTGACGCGCGTGGAGCGGTGGCAGCTGCCACCGCTCCAGAGAGATCTAGAATTTGGCGATGAGAGGCAGCAGCGCCGCCGCTTGGCTTCCCAGGACCGGCACCCAATAATTCGCGGCGCGGTAATCAGGGCCGTGATCGACCGCCATCACCCCAAAGACATATCCGATCATTGGCAGCGTCCACAGCAGACGCCCGCCCAGGTCCACGCCCATCAGCACCAGCGCAACGCCAAGCACAGCCCAAAGCGGAATCAGTCGTTCCATGATTTCGCGATGACGGATTATTCGCCATGCACTTTCCCGGTCATCGGCGCTAACCTGCGATACGAGGCCCATAGCTTCCCCTTTTCATCAACGGTCGCCGGCGATCATCCAACGGCTTCACGAAAATGTGAAGCGCGTTTCGCGCGCATTCTCGCCAATCCGTTGTATAGCCCCCATCGAGCGAGGGCGAGGGACTGTGACAGCGGCCCTTCGCAAATCCTCTCGCTCAAAGGAGGTGATGTGATTTGACAGCATATGAAGCAGCTCAATTGACGATCGCAGCCGTCGCGCTCGTGATCGCAATTGTGAAGCTGGGGAAGTCCGATAAGGGCTGATCTAGCGGGGCGGGTGGTCTGACAGGGCCGCCCGCCCTAAATGTTTGAACCCGCCGTGTGACAGCACGGCGGGTTCAGGTAGGTGCGTGAAATGAATCAGCACACGAAGCATTGCCTATATAGCCCTTTTCCCTTGCCAATCCAATAACCGACGCGCGCGCGAGGTGTTCCCCGTCTGTTCCCTTTGGCGCATAAGCGCCCAATGGCCGCGAACTACAACCGCCCCAAGCCCATTGATCCTATCTGGTATCGGCAAGGCTGCTATCTGCGCATCTATTGCGCTTGCGGTCGCCGCGTTGTCGCCCCGCTGGGCGACTTCGCCCGCTCGCGCCGCATTTCTTTCGATACCCGCATTTACGAGCTGATCGCGCGGCTTCGGTGCAGCCAGTGCCGCCGCAAGCCTTATGCGGACGTGTCGCGCAACCGCTCGGGCAATTAAAATGACGGAGGATCCGATTGCTCGGATGCTTCCGGCGCTATCCGTTGGGCATGTCGCCGGCGACATGCCGCAGCGTCCTCTAGGTCACCGCTATGCTATGACCTGGCGGGCGCTTTTCCCTAGATTGAGGCGGCAATGCCGCCGCGTCCGCTGTTCGACTTTGGGGCCTGTTCCTGCCCCCTGCCGCAAGGGCTGGACCGTCTCGGCCGCTGTGCGGCCTCGCTTGGCGATCAGGCGGGTTTCCCCGCCCTTCCTTCGCTTCGCTCCGTGCAGGACGGGTGATCCCCCTCCCCCCTGATCGGCCCTGATTTGCGGCATTCCCCGGCCCTGCTCGCCGCTGGGCAGAAGTCGATGACCCGTCATCGCCTTCGGCTCCATTCTAGGCAGGGAAAACAGCACATGACCGACATTCCGCTGGCCACAATTCTTCGGATCAACGCCGCCCGCACCATCCCGCTCACTCGCTATGAGGAAGAGGGCAATTTCGACCGCTTTGGCTACATCAAAGACCTTGCCGAAAATCATGGCGCTGACCTTCCCGCTGTCATCGAGATTGCCGACCTACTAGGGCCGGAGGAAGATTTTGACGGCCTTGTGACCACCATCGAGGACGCCGCCGAGGGCTTCGGCTTTGGTGCTCTTATTGTCGGGGGGGCGTGAACATGGGCCAGGAGCTTATGACGCCCGCGCAGATCGCGGATATTTGCGACGGCCGAGACAAGGCCATAGCCCTTTGGCTCAGCCTCTATGACACCTACCATGCAACCCGCGACGAGGCGGCCCGCCTGACCCTTGGCGGCGCACTGTCGCTGTCATGTGGCCGCGACTGGACCGAGGACACGTTGACCCGCGCTTTTATCCAGTCGCAGCCTATCGACCAGCGCGACAAGGAGACGGGAGCGCGCAAGACCATCGACGCACGCGACAATTTCGAGCGCGTCTTGACGCACACGATGGACCGCCGGTGCTGGGCGGCCCTCATGGAGCAGCTGGGTTTTGACCAGCTGCTAGATCAGCAGGCCCGCAAGGAGTTTCATGACGGCTTGCGCGATGATCCCGTGCCGTTCACGCCCGACAACTGCGCCGCCACTTTCGGGAATATCTGGACCAACCGGCGCGACCTTTATTTGCGCGGCATCGCCAACGTCTTCGCCAAGCTGGATCGCCGCTTTCGCTCGCACAACGGTTTCAAGATCGGCGCGCGTCTCATCATCGACCGCGCCTTGAACGAATGGGGATCATGGGACCGCTACGAGCGCCGCGACACGTTGCGGGACGTGGAGCGCGTCTTTCTGGAACTGGACGAAAAGCCCCCGGTTTCAGAGGGCCACAGCATCGCCTCACAGGTTGCCGATTCGGCACGCGTGCGCGGATCGCTGCCAACCGTGATCGAGGGCGACTATTTCCGCGTTCGCGTCTTCAAGAATGGGAATCTGCACATATGGTTCGAGCGTGACGACCTTCTGCAGAGCGTGAATCTGTTGCTCGCGGAATATTACGGCGAGGCTATCGGTGATGGCTATGAGACGACCGAGGCAGAAGCGGCCCCGGCCTATCATATCACGCCCGCTAAGAACTTCGGCGCGTTCATGACTTCCCCGGAGATCGCCGCCCAGGTCATCGAACATGCGAGGATCAGCACAGGCCAGCGCGTTCTAGAGCCTAGCGCGGGAAAGGCCGCGCTTGCTTCGGCCGCGCGCAACGCTGGTGCCGATGTAACTTGCGTGGAGCTGCAACCCGGCTTCGCCCACGAACTACGCGTAATCCACGGCTTTGCCGATGCGATCGAGGGCGATTTTCTCGCATTGGACCCGGCCCATTACGCACCGTTCGACGCGGTGATAATGAACCCGCCTTTTGATCGAGGCCGCGACTGTGACCATGTGCGCCATGCCCTCGCCTTTCTCAAACCGGGAGGCGTGCTGGTGGCAATCATGAGCGCGCGGGCAGAGTATGGCGAGGATCAGCGCCACAAGGCGCTACACCGCATGATCGCTGGTTGCGAGGCGATCTATTTCCACGGTCGCAAATGGATCGACCTTCCCCCCGGTTCTTTCGCCCACGCCGGAACCAACGTGAACACTGTTTTGCTTGCGATCCGCAAGCCGGGTTGATCGGTGCAGGCGGTGGCAGCTGCCACCGCCTGTCCTGGCGCAGATTGAGGCGGCAAGCCGCCGCGCTGATTTGTCGCGTTTGGGGCCTGTTCCTGCCCCCTGCCGCAAGGGCTAGACCGTCTCCGCCGCTGCGCGGCTCCGCTTGGCGACCAGGCGGGTTTCCCCGCCCTTCCTTCGCTACGCTCCGTGCAGGACGGGTGATCCCCCTCCCCCCTGATCGGCCCCGTTTGCGGCATTCCCCGGCCCAGCGTCGCCCGCTTTCGGCAGAAGTCGATGACCCGTCATCGCCTTCGGCTCAATTAGGAAGGGAAAGCCCATGAAAATCCGTATCTACCGCCAGACCGAGCAGGACTTTGACCGGATCGAGATCGAGGGCGCGACCTTTGAAACCATCGTCAACCGGGCAGCGGTCGAGGGGTTTCAATGCAGCGGTTACAACAGCAATCCGAGCCAGCGGCTTGAGTTGCAGGGCGCACCGAAATTCAAGGGCATTTGCGGTCCTATGTGGGATGGCGATGCGATCCGCTACGAATGCAGCGCCACCTATGCGGAGTTGAGCGCATGAGCGCTGCCCCCGCGATCCGCACGGCGCAGGCCGACGAGCTGGGCGACCAGATCATTGCCGCAGGCTTCGCGACAAGCGGCTTTCTGCTGGACATTAACGGGGCGCTTGATGTGCCCCGCGACTTTCCCCTTTCCGCACCGTGGAATCTGCCGTCGCGCCTGTTCCAATTCCCCATCGAGGTTATCCGCGCAGAGCAGGACGAGCCGCGCAAGATCGGCCTTCGCCATCCTTTGCTTGCCGCCCATCCTTTCGTGCAGCACGTCGAGCGCGCGCTAGGGATCGAGATCGCCCGCGATGGCGTGACGAACCGCCACGGCTACAGCAACCGCGCTCATTCGCTCTGGCATCATGCGGTGGACCTTATCAGCGCCGGGAAATGGCGCGAATTGCTCGAAACGCAGGAGTTCACCGAACCACGCAACATCTTCAAGGCCGTTGCCTATGGCCTTCGCTACTCGCACCATGAGGACAAGAGGGCGAGCGGTCATATCAACACCGCCGAGGCCCGCCAGATCATGCGCGCGATGGATGCCACCGAGCCGACCGACCGCGCCGCGCTGATCCTAAGCCTTTCCGCCCCGTCCCCGTGCAAGCAAGACCGCAGCGCCGAATATTGGGCGATCAACGCTCACGGCATCTGCGCCGAGGATGAGGCATGGGCCTTCATCGTCGGGATCGAGGACGGTTGGTTTTCCTATGACCGTGCCGGTTTCCTGCAATGGTCCCCCAAGGGCCGCGACCGCTACGCCGCAGGCGATAGCGCCAGCTTCACCGAGGCGAGCGGCCAGACCGCTTTCGCCTTTTGAGGGGATCGAGCATGGCGCGCCATTGCATCCGAGAACCCCGCTACGTTCCCCCGGTGCAACGCATCGGGGAACAACCCGACCTGTTCGGAGGCCCGACCCTTTCCCATGTTGCCGAGCGCAAGGGACCACCGAAAGGCTGGCAGCGCCAGTTGCAGAAATGGGGCCGCTGCACCGTCATTGCTGATCTTGAGTCCGCCCCTTTGCCTGCCATCAACCCGGCCCCGTCCCCGGCTCCGGTTTTCCTTGTCGCTTGCGTTGCCGCGAAGCTGGACCGCCCCGCCCCGGCTCGCGATCTTTACGCATCGCCATGGTTTCGGAAGGCTCGCGCCTATGTCGAACGGCAGGAAGGGCAATGGTTCATCCTGTCCGCAAAGCATGGCCTGATCGCGCCGGAAACCGTGATCGCGCCTTATGACGAGACGCTAGGCGCGATGAAGGCAAGCGCGCGCCGCCTTTGGGGCGTGCGCGTGATCGAGGCGATGGCCGATCAGATTGATGCCGCCGCGCCGCTGATCGTTCTCGCAGGCCGGCACTATCGCGATCCTTTGTGGCCGCAAATCGAGCGGCGCGCATCCGCGCCGATGGAAGGGCTTGGAATCGGCCAGCAACTCGCTTGGCTCGCTCAAAAATGGTGATGGAGTGCAGCTTGCCGTCAGGCGGTTTGAGACCGTAAATCGACCTGTGACTATGGACGCCCCCAAAGAACCCTTGTGGACGCAAGATCAGGCCATTGCCTATGAGGCAGCGCTTGAGGCGATCAATGACGTGATCGCCGGTTACAGCGAACAAATCGCACTGGAACAGGACCGTCAGAAGCCAGATGCAGCGCGTATCTCGTGGCTTGAAATGCGGACGGATCATGCGTCCGCAACCAGCCATGCCCTTACCGTCACCGATGATGAGAATGTCCGGCAAGCACTGCTGGAATACAGCGCCATGGTGCGGGCGAGGGAAGCCCCAAGGTAGCGGTCTGCCCTTCGGGCAGGCGTTGATTTGTTAAATCCCCCCGTCAGTGTCTTCCTAGCATGAGGGACGCACCAGGCCGCATCAAGGATCGGCGGTCCCCCCAATTTGCTACGCAAATCGGCTCCCCCACCGCCCGCTAGCGCGGCCGCTTCGCGGTCCCTGACCCGACCCGGCGCGACCCTCCCCTTGGCCTTGCCAATTCCGGCAACAAGGAGGTTGTTATGTCTCATCGTCTGTTCGCCCAGCTGGCTTTCGAGCGCGCGCTTGGAAATGCTGCGATCGACGCCCTGAGAAATGCGGTCAACGATAAGGACCATTTTGAGGCCGAAAGCATGTGGCCGAAAGATCCGATGTTCATCGGCAAAACGAGCGCCGACATTGAGGCTGTGTCCGACGAGCTGGCGCAGATCATTGCGGATCGCATCAATGATGTGCTGGACGGTCCCGGCATCCGCAACATTGAGCGCGGCGAGTGTTTCGACCCGCAGCTTGTCGCCCTTGTCCTTGAGGCCAAGGCGAAGCGCGGTCAGTCCGGCTGACGCCGGAGGGGCGGGCATGGCCCGCCCCTTTTCGCCCGTTGGGCAAAACCGATGATCTCGGTGCTACATGGAGCGGGGGGCGGGGCATCGAACCCCGCCCCCCGCAATCTCTTCTCTCTGTGTGTCGTGGCATTTTGGCATGGGTGCGCGCCAGCTTTCAAGGATCGGCGGTTCCCCCAATTTGCTGCGCAAATCGGCTCCCCCACCGCCCGCTGACGCGGCCGCTTCGCGGTCCCTGACAGCCGGCGCCGGTGCCCATGCCGGGTGTCTCCCGTCACCAACGAGAAGGAGAACCGGATGCACATCAAATTGTTTAGAGCACTGAAAGCGGCTAATCTGTCCGACGACGCCGCAGCGGAAGTTGTAGAGGCTATTGAGGAGTATATCGCCGTGAAGGTTCAGGAGGCGAACAAGGGAATCGAAAGCAAGCTGACGGCACAAACTTGGGTCATCGGCAGCGTCGGTTTCGTCCTCGCAGTCATCGGCCTTGCGCCCGCTTTCATCAAACTGTTCCAGTAAGACAAAGGGAGGCTTCGGCCTCCCTTTTTTTGCCGAACCGCCCGATTGTCAGGAGGCGCAAATTGATCGACTTCGCACAAGCACGGTTGGATATGTTCGAGAGCGGTGTATTCGGCCAGGGCAATGCTTTCTGGCGCTGGATCGCCACGGTCGAGGCGCGGCCCTATCTGGCCGCTTTCGCTGCCGATCGAGCACCTCCCAGCGAACGCGAGTTTTTCGCGGTCGATCTTGCCGCAGAGGATCTACTTGATTCCGATCACCTGGCCGAGCTGGCCCAGCAGATCGAGGCGACGCACGGGGGGCGCCATACGCGCCAGGGTTAGCCGCGAGCAGCTTTGCGCTGTTGCTCCGCTACGTCGCGGATCATAGCTGCCCAGCATCCCAAAATCATGCCCTCTTCATTATCGACTTCGCTTGTCGCGACCGCATAGATACCCAGCAAGTTTGCGACCTCTTCCGTCTCGACAATGCCTTGGCGCGCAAGCAGGGTGGCAAAGATCGAGAGCGCTCCACCCATTGCCCGCACCAGTGGCGCATCTTGTGGCAGACGGTCAAATTCGGGGGGCGGGTTACTGGACATAGATCATTCCAATCAAAAAAAGCGACAGCCTTTCAGGACTGATCGTCTGAAATGCTATCCTCTGCCAATAATTCGACAACCGATAATCTGAAAACACCGGCAAGGCTCTCCAAGGTATCAAGCGTGGGATTGCCTTGTCCCCGAACCATGTATGAAATATGCGACGCCGCAACGCCCGAGCGTTCGGACAACTCCCCTTGAGTTATGCCTAGCTTCTTTAGTTCGCGCGCAATGTTGGCCCCGAGCTGGGTCATCAACGGCGATGTTCGTTTCAGGTATATGGTTGGCATCGTGTTCGCGTCCTTCTCGCTAGGCGCAGAATGTCGGCACAGGCAGCATGGCGCAATAGGGTTGCTCAAGCAACTAATTGCGCCATGGCTTTCGCGCCTAGCGCAGATGGTATAGATTGTGCGCCATGTTCGTGCTGGAACATGGGATAATGAACATGCAGTCACCGATCGCGCTGTTTAATGCGAAGCTTGCCAAGACGGCGAACCATAGCGCAACGGCTTCGGCTGATAGCCTCGGCGGCAGCGCGATCGAGCGGATCAACGATCCTCACATTATGGACAAACTGCTAGCAACTCTCGAACCGCGAGAAGAGCAAATTGTGCGCCTAAGGATTGGTGGTCCCGAGGGGGAAGCGCAAACGCAGCGAACAGTGGCAAGTGTGGTGGGGCTTTCGCCTGGTTCGATCGGACAGATCGAAGCAAAGGCCTACAGACGGATGCGATGGGTGATGAACAATCTCGGCACGGACGCGGCCGTGCTCGATGCGCTCATTGCGAAGCGAAATGCTGATAGGGCGCGGGAAGAGGAAGTTGCCGCTAGCGCGGCCGAAGCAGCGGCCAGAGAGCAGGACCAAAAAAGGATTGATGCTCGACACCGCGATGAAAGGCGGCGCGCGAAAGCTCGAAAGCGAGCGTGGGAGCGCCAGCTACGCAAGGCGGAGGAACAGCACCAGGCCTTGAATGATGAGGCGGCTTATCTTGCGCAGCGCATAATCGCGCTAGAAGGACGGAACCGGGTCATTCGCATGTTTCTCCCCCGCAATTCTGAGCTTGAGCGATTGCGCGCAAGAGCGCGCCAGTGCGGAATTGAAATCGCACAAGCGGACGCAGGCATTGCCAAGCTTCGCTCATCGCCGCCCGAGGGGCCTGACCTTGCTGACTGAGAACGTTCCTTCCCCTGCCCCACAGATTGCCCGCGTCTATCTGCGCGTCAGCACCGACGCGCAGGATTTGCGTCGCCAAGACGCGATCGTGGGCGAAGCAAAGGCCGCAGGCTACTATGTCGCGGCGGTCTATCGAGAGAAGGCATCGGGTGCCCGCGCCGACCGCCCCGAGCTTTTGCGCATGATTGCCGATCTTCAACCCGGCGAAGTAGTGATCGCGGAGAAGATCGACCGGATAAGTCGTCTCCCCTTGACCGAGGCTGAGCAGCTGGTTGAGACAATTCGTGCGCGAGGCGCGCGACTTGCCATTCCCGGCGTCGTGGACCTGTCCGACCTCGCGGCCGATGCCGATGGCATCGCCCGCATCGTGCTCGAATCTGTTCAGGCGATGCTCTTGAAGATCGCCTTACAGATGGCCCACGACGATTACACCGATCGCCGCGAGCGACAGCGCCAGGGTATCGCCTTGGCAAAAGCCGCAGGTCGCAGCGGAGGGCGCAAAGGCGATCGGGCAACGCACGCCCGCATTGTGGCATTGCGCGAGGCGGGCAAGAGCATTGCCAAAACGGCAGAGCTGGCCGATTGCGACCGCAGCACAGTCAAGCGAGTATGGGCGGCGCATCGCGCCGCCCAGGTGCAAGAACCCAGCCCTCAGCGAAATCACCGTGAGCGGAAACGCTGATTGCCCTTTCTGTTCGGCTTCGCGCCGGTGGCAGCTGCCACCGGCAGTCCCCTGCCCGCGGCAACGGACTGCCAGCCAGGGAAAGAGCGGCGGAGCCGCGACAGGGTTTTCCAATCGCCCCCATGCCGATCGAGCGCAGCGACCTATGGGCGCCAATGGCCGGTGGCAGCTGCCACCACCGCCAGTCCAAATTGCTGCATCTACTCGGGCGGTTTCCTTTGGGCGTTGCTGTCTGACGGATACGAACTGCGCATCGCCACTAATGCGGGCAAGCAGAAAACCGGCCTTCGGCCTTGGGTTTCCGCAAGCGGACCCTCCCATTTTCAGCTTGCCCGCGTGGCTCAGCTCCGCCGCAAAAAATCCGTCAGCAACGCTTATCCAAAGGAGACTACCATGCAGAACATCGCTGAATTTCGGATCATCGGCCGCGTTGGCAGTGTCGATACGACCGATAAAGTCACCCACGTTTCCGTCGCCGCGAACTACAACCGCAAGGATGGCGATGAATGGAAGACCGATACGCACTGGAACCGTGTGACGTTCTTCCGCCAGCTGGCAGAGCGCGCCGCTGATCTGGGCAAGGGCGACCTGGTTCACATCACCGGACGGGTCCGCCAGAACAGCTACGAGAGCAATGGCGAAACCCGCTACTCGGTGGACCTGATCGCTGAGGGGCTGGGCATCCTGACGAGGGGCGGGGCTGATTAAGCCCCCTCCCTTTCCCCATAAGACGGGCGGCCTAGCGGCCGCCCTTTTTTGTGGACAATGCCTCTCATAGACCCTAACGATAATAGGGTTTAATTTTGCGAGGCATCTGTGGCGGCCAAACTGTTCAATCGTGTAGCGAGCTTGCGCATCGCTGCCGGACTTACGCAATCCGAGCTGGCGGCGAGGATTCACGTCTCACCTGAAACAGTCGCCGCCATCGAGAACGGCAGGCAGGACGCCACTTTGATAACGGCGCTCCGAATGTCCCACGCACTGCGAACTCAAGTGCCGAACATCTTTAGGGAGCAGCCTTTCCCTAAGCTGATCGGCTCCGATCGAGGCGAGAGCCGCACAGCTTAGGAGGTCACTATGCGCCGTCAGATCGTCAGCAAACTCCGGCGTGCAGCAAGCGCGCTACGGACGGCTATGCTTTTGGCGTGGCTTATCCTGCTGATCGCAGCTGGCGCGCTCATGCTGATCGTGGCTCTTATTGTCGCCACGCTGGCCCACGCTGCCTTTGGCTGGTGGGGCGTGGCCGTGGTCGCAGCTTTCGTGCTGGCGGCTATCTTCGGCAAAGATCCACCGACCGAACCAACCAGCCCGCGTCGCAAGCGCAAGGGCCTTCACCTGAATGACGATCCGAACCCATGGTATATGCAGTCGCAGTATCGCTTCGGATCGGGAAATAGCGCCGCCCATAACCGCTGGCACAAGTAGCCCGTGGCGCAGCCATTGAAGGGATTCTCAATGCGAACAATCGTAGTGACTAATGAGCGCGGTGGCATCGGCAAGACCACGCTTACCTGTCATATCGCGTGGCATCTGGCCGAGCAGGGCAAGCGTGTCGTGGTCCTTGACCTGGACAAGCAATGCCACAGTGCCGGAATGCTGAAAGCCGAGTTCGAGCAGATCGGGCCGGTTCAGTCGATACTCGACTTCGCCCCCGGCGAGGAACCTCCGGCGCTGGCTTGCTTCAAGAACACGAGGCAAGTGGTCGAACTGACGACTGACGGCCCGCAGCAGGGCCAGCACATCGCCGCCTATGTTCGCGCCATTCGTGCCGGCCTTGCCAAGCACTACGACTATTGCGTGATCGACACGGCCCCGGCTTGGGATGGCCGCAACCTTATGGCGCTGATCGCATCCGATTATGTCGCGGTGCCTTTAGACCCCGACAAAACCGCACGGCAATCGCTCAACGAGATTTCGCAAAGCATCAGCCTTGCCAATAAGGTTCGGGGGGAGGGCAACGAAACCCGCTTCGGGATCGTGTTCAATCGTGTGCAGACGACGAGTGAAGTGTCTAAAATGCTCATGGAGCGGATCGGGCAGGCGCTACCCGCCAATGTTGTCCCGCATACCATCCCGCACCGCGAGCATATGCGCGAGGCGGCCCTTCTCGAAATTCCCGTGTGGCGACTTGCCAAGGATACGCGCCGCAGCGCGCCGGTCCTGCGCGAAGTCGTCTCCTACATTGTCGATCAAGCTGAGAGGGAAGCCGCATGAGCAAGGCAGCTGTCAAACCGGCGAAGAAGAGCTTTGCCGACTTCGATATGGACGCGATGGATTTTTCGGCCGTCCCCGCGAATACCGAGTTCAAGGCAGCTGGGCGGTTTCAGCGCCTTCCGCTCGCTGACATTGATCCAGACCCCGCGCAGGTTCGCCGGGAGTTCGACCAGGCCGAGATTGATGCACTGGCCGCGACCATCAAGGACCGCGGCTTGCTGCAACCCATCGTCGTCGCGCCAACATCGAACGGCCGCTACATCATCCGATACGGCGAGCGGCGCTACCGCGCGTGCCGCCAGCTTGGTTTCGACCAGATCGACACCGTTCTGGATCAGGCCGACGCCGAACGCGATATTGGCCTCGACCAGTTTCTTGAGAACGAACAACGCCAAGCCCTAAGTCTGGCCGAGCGCGTCAGTTTCATCGCGAGCCGCGTCAGTGACACGCTTTCGACAAAGGATCTAGCCGCGCGCATCGCCAAGCCGCATTCGGAAGTGAAGCGCCTCTACTCGCTGCGCACCTTGCCCGAGGACATTCTTGCCGCGTTGAAGAATTGTTCTCCGCGCGCCGCCGTCGCCATCAAACACGCGATCGAGCTGGACGAGAAGGCCACGCGCAATTTCGTGGTCACGAATGAAAATCCGACAGCCGCCGCCTGCGAGCAGTTTCTTGCCACGCTCCAAGGCGGTCCCGATGAAGAGAGCGCTCAGGCCGGCGCCGCTAAACCGAATGACGATTCAGCGCTGCCCCAAGAATCGCGCGCGCCGGTGGCAGCAGCCACCAGTGCAGCAGCTGAGCGTCGGGAGCCGCCCGAAATGGAGCAGGGCGATCCGAACGAGCATAATGGCGATCGGGAAGGGCAGGGGCAGGCATCGAACCAAGATGCCATGCGGAGGCGTCGCGCGACCCGTCAGCCGAAAGAGGCCAACGACGCACCGGCCATCATCATTCAGGGCCGTCGCGGGATTGTTCTCAGCGGCCAGGTCACGGTTCGGTTCGACGGCGAGGCTGCGCCCCAAACCTTCGACTTCTGATAGCTTTTACCGTCCACGTTCACTCAGCATTGAGGCGGCGTGGAATTTTGAAGCGGTGGCAGTTGCCACCGCTTTTTGTTTGTGGGGTAGGTATCTACTGTATGGCAGGATAAGCCTTGCGGCGGCTAATGTTAACCGATACGCTCAATCCTATCGGATCGCGCTTCACGGTTGGGAGATACCTACCCCACATGGAAAAGACGCTGGGCTTCAAGATCGAGGCGGCCAAGCTCGCAAAGATCGACGCGCTCGCGCAGACGAGGGGAGGGCGCGGCCCCTTCATGCGTCAGCTGGTTGACGCGGTGCTCAGGCAGTCCGGGGCGGCCATCGAGGCCGCGCCTGTTGCCGACCGCGAGGCCGCTGGCGAGCACCGCCTTTATCTTCGGCCCACCGAAACCGAACTGGCCGTGATCCGCCATCGCGCAAAGGAGCGCCGCATGACCCCGGCGACCTGGGCGATGGCTCTTGTGCGGCGACACATCGGCATTGCCGCGCCTGTCGATCGCGAGTTGCGCGAAGAGCTGTTGAATTGCCGTCAGGCGTTACAGCGCATTGGCCGCAACGTGAATCAGATCGCCCGAGCGGCGAACAAGATGGCGCTGGCGGACAATGCAGCGGAGATCGCCGGCGAGCTGCATAAGGTCAACGACCTGCGCGCGGCGATCGGCGCGGCCGTCGAAGGTATCGGTGCAGCCACGAAGGCCGATCTTGTCTATTGGGAGGTGCCCGGTGAGCGACTTTGACAGCAGCTTTGAGGCGGGCCAGCTCGCCGCGCTGTTCAAACCAAAGCTGACCAGCGACCCGAACAGGCGCGGCGCCGACATGTTGCTGCGCTCGCTTAGTTCGAGGCGAGCAGGCCAGGGCGGGAGCACCCGGGCGCGGCTTGCTCGCATTGTCAGCCGTGCTCCGGAGGTCATGGTCAAGGTTACGGGCAGGCCGAAGGGCAAGAACCACGCGGCTGCGCATTTCGACTATATCGGCCGAAAAGGCGATGTGCCGCTTGAAACGCGCGATGGCGACATTCTGACTGACAAGGAAGATCGGGCGGCGCTGGCGCGCGATTGGGGCGATCCTGTCTATTGGCGTGACAATTCTACCGTAGCCGCCGTGAGCATGGTTTTTTCGATGCCGGCAGGCACAGACCCCGACAAGGTTCTTTCAGCGGTGCGCGAAGTCGCGCGGAGCGAGATCGGGCATGAGTGGGATTACGTCCTGGCGCTGCATACGGACACACCACGGCCTCACGTGCATGTGACGGTTGCAGCGCGCGGTGACACGGGGAAACGCTTCAACCCGCGACCTCAAACGCTGCATCATTACCGGGAGCGCTTTGCCGAGGAATTGCGGGCGAGGGGGGTTACTGCCGAGGCAACGCCTCGCGCAGCGCGCGGTGTCGGCCGAGCTGGTCAAAGCATGGCCCTGAATCGGATGCGGCAGCGCTACATGGCCGGCACCGCACCTGCACCGTTTGCCAATCAGAAGATCACTGCGGCCGCGCGAGACCAGCTGGCGGGGCGGTCCACCGCTCCGGATTTCGTGGTGCGCGGGCGGCAGGCATGGAATGAGACGCAACACCGCTATCTAGCCGCCGCCAAGCGCCTTGAGGCAAGCAGCGATCCAGCTGACCGCCAGCTTGCCGACCAGGTGCGGCAATTTGTGGGGGCAGGGCGAACGCCTACAATTCATGAGCGATCGGTAGCCGCGATGGAGCGGAAGCGGCAGAGCGAACGATCTAGGAACCGCGATCGTTCGCGGGAAGGGCCAGGACGATAGTTACTGGCCGTGCTTGGTCCAGCCAACGCTGTTTGCGCGTTCCAAAGCGACCAAGGCGTCTGATACCGCCTTCTGCGCGACTAGAAGATAACCTTCGGCAATACTGGGCCATGTTAACTCATCGAACGGATTTGTGACGTTGCCGTTGAAATAATCGAGAGCTTCATGGGCGCGTGCAGCCGCCTCGATTACCTTGGCGGTTTGTTTCTTTGCCCTGTCAGATTTCTTCATCGTGCCTCATGAGGCCATAGCCCATCAAGAGATCGCAAGCGGTGGCAGCTGCCACCGCTCTACCTTCCGTCAGTTTTGAGCCTGCCACGATCTACGGACAGCTGGGGTATCATCGGATACTTTAAGGCTTCACGCTCCCGCGCCCGACCTTCATCTATCCCGTATGATGCGCCAATCATCAAACCTACGAAGAACACGGGGATCATGAGCAGGAGCATCGAGCCGAAGCGTGCTCTACGGCGAGAGCTTTGGATCGCGAGCGCATCACGTTGCAGCTTGAGGGCTGTTATGATCGTCTCGGTAGCAAGGGTGATTTCATGGGCGTCGTCGCCCACATTTGTAAGCAATTGCTCAACGTCCGTCAGAGGGCGTTCTACCTGTTTACCCACTTCGCTTAGATCAGACCAAGCGAGGTTTCTGGAATGAATCACGCGAAGCAAGGTTTCAATGTGACGATCGAGATCGGACACGCCTCTCGATGGCACCGGATCAGGCCGGGGAATGTTCATCGTGCGGTTTCCTGTTTCCAAAAAGCATGTGCCATGCACTTAGCGCGAGCGTGACGGCTTCCTTTCCTGCTGGCGCAGCGTCAAATCCTCGCGCGCTATGCGGGTAGCCTCGTTCTGGCGCTGTTGCTCGAAACGGGCAGCAGGGACCGGCGCGCCAACCTCAATACGCTTGGCGACAGTTTCCTTGGCCCGCTCTATGAAGCGATCCCTGTCTTCCTTTTGGGTGAACCGGGTTTTCGCTTCGATCGCTGCCGCCAGGACGTGCGATTGCGCGGCCTTGAATTGCGGGTTGGCCGCATTATCCCGATGCGAATTGCGCCGGAACTGTTCGGCCGCAGCACGAGATTCTGAGGGGTCTTGCTTTGCCATGCTCGCTCTCTTTGCCGGGTCTTGTGCTTCGCGGGCCTTATCTCGCGCCGCCAGCCTTTCTCCCTCAAGTTTAAGCTGTTCAGACGGCTTGAACCCTTTCACTTCGACCCCCGATCGCGCCGCTTCCAGATAGACCGCCTTCTTGAATTCGTCGCTTCCATGAACACGGATCGACTGCCAGCCATTGTGCTTCGCGATCGCGATAGCATCGCCAATGGCATAGTCCTTGTTGATGCGAATGCCGTCTTGGCCCTTGATCGACATATCGGGCTTGTCATCGCGGCCGCTACGGAAAAGATCATTCCCAACGCGCAGATATTTGCGTTCGAGCTGCGTGGGCAGAGCCAAGCGTGTGTCGTCAACTTGCTTGTCATCCTTTGGCGCTGCCTTCGATGGAACCTCAGCTTTCGCGGGCGCAGCACCGTCTTTGCTCTCCGCCCTGGCTCGCTCACCCTCATGGATATTGAGCGATTTATCGGCCGATGCGGTCGGAGCCGCTTCGCGCTTCGCTTGCCGGGGCCACGCATTAAGGTCGGCCCGCACTCTGCTTTCGTGTCCGCGCAATTCGTCGGCAGGCGCTCCGCGTTTCAGCGCCTTATTATACTCTTCGACAGCCGGCGTCAGATATTGCGCAACCGGCGTGGACCCATCATTGCGCCAATCCGTGGACGCCAGATAAGCGGTTTTTCCGCCTTTCTGCATCGTCAGCGCGTGGTCATATTGGTTTTCCAGCTTGGCAAATGCCTTCATGGCATCGGGGAATCTCGCAAAGGTTTCCTTGCTGTTCCCAGGGCCAAGAATTTCGTAGGAGCGCGGCGTCTTTGCTTGGCGTTCGCTGTTGTCATTATCGGCCATATTCTTCTCCTTCACTCAGAACTAGATCCCGGCGCTGACCTTCCCACTCCTCTTTCGTCGGGTCGGGACCAATAATGTCGTCGAAGTTGATTTCATCGAAAGCCATGCTGCCGTCCTTCACTGTCAGGTTCGGCATATCGCGATCGAGGGCGAGAACGTCTTCGGGAATGTCCTGCACCTGGTCATCGGCCAGTGCGGAATAATCATTGAAAGCCGCCAGCTCTTCATCGCTCAGATCATCGACGGCCGCGATCGGCGCGACCGGCTTGGGCAGCGCCGGCACTTCCGGCGCAGGCGTCAAGCGCGAGCGGAACACGGCATCCTTGAAGTAGCGGATTTTCTTCCCGCGAATGACGGGGATGCCGCCCCGGATGACGAGTATATCGTCTTCGGGCAGCTGCATCAGCTCTTGCGGGAGCATCAGCGCGCGGCGCTGTTCGGAGATCGTCTTGCTTCGATTGGCGAGCAATCCATGTATCGTCAGGGACCGGCTTTCCGCATCCTGACCAAGATAGCCGAGGCGTTCGGACAGTTCCTTTGCGACCCGCAGCTCCTTCGGCGTGAAAGCAATTTCGACCCCGCAGTTTGATACGATTTCGTCCGCGCCATGCTCACCATAGACATTCCGCAGCTGGGAGCGGGACTGGATGACGGGGAGCAGACGCAGCCCATAGCCGCGCACATAGGAGAACGCATTGGCAATGACCTGGGCGCGGCCGAGCCGCGCAAATTCGTCCAGAATGAGCAGCACGGATAGCTTTTCACCATCGTCGGGCAGTTGCCGCGTGTTGAGGTCGATCAGCTGTTGGAAAAACAGATTGTAGAGCGGCGCGACCCTATCGAGTTCATCCGGCGAGACACCGAGATAGATCGAGGTCGGGATGCGGCGAAGGTCCGTCAGGGAAAAGTCGCTTTCGGCCGTCGCGCGATCGACAATCGGATTGATCCAGAGATTGAGCTTGGAGGTGACGGTCTGGATAATGCCGGTGAATGTGTTGTCTGCGCTGGACGTAAAATCGCTCAACGCAGCGCGGCACCCTTCCGATAGCGCACCATCGCCGGCTTCCTTGGCGAAGAATGCCTTCATCCCCGGCATCGTGATGGTCCGGTAGATCTCGCCAAACGAGAAGGGACGTTCAGGCTTGGCCGCGATCCACGATGCTATGCCGACAAAGGCCGTGCGGGCTGATTCCGTCCAGAATGCCTCGCCCTTCTCCGGGGGCACGAAGAGCATCGTGGCGATCTTCTGCAATTCGACCAGGACCTCAATCGGGTCGGACCTGTTGATATAGCTGAGCGGGTTGTAGCGGGCCGTGCGGCCTTCCCTGTCCGTAGGGTTGAACAGCACAACCTTTTGGCCGCCCTTGCGGCGGAAACCCGCCGTGATTTCGTAGTTCTCACGCTTAATATCGAGCACGACAACCGAATCCGGCCATTGCAACAGATTGGGAATGACGATGCCGACGCCCTTGCCCGATCCGGTCGGGGCTTCGAGCAATACATGCTCCATCTTGCCCACCATGAGAAAGCCGTTGCGGAAAAAGCCATTGCGGACGCGGCCGAGCACAATGCCCTTTTTCGCGCGAAGGCCCGCCTTGCGGATTTCACCTTCGCGCGCGAAACGCGCCTCGCCGTGAAGGTTCTTTTTCGGCCGCAAGACGATCGCCATGAGCAACACCGGCAGCGGCACGCCGATGACCGCGCCTCGCCAAAGCGCTTCGGTCACGACAGGATCATGCCGATAATACCAGAAGAAGCCGGGAAGGGTGAGCGGATCGTAGGCCGCGGCGGGCATCTTGAGGAAGAACCACGCCACCGTGCCGGTCAGCAGGCCGATCAGCAGGAGCGTGATCGGAAGGAGGACAAGGGCCAGTGCGAGCCTGTTAGAGCCTGTTTTCTGGATCAAAATATATCTCCGTCACGCGAAAGCGGCCTTCGACCTTCTTGGTCTGCACGACCACATCAACCAGCAGCTTGAGCAGGCTGCGAATGTCGTCACGGGCCAGATCGGCGCCGCCCTCGCTTTCCTTGACCAGCAATGTCAGCTGTTCGAACGCGAGTTCGGCCGAGTCCGCATGGATCGTCGTGATCGAGCCGGGGTGGCCTGAGTTGACGTTGCGGAGATAGAAGAACGCGGTGCCGTCGCGCAGCTCCTGCAACAGTATCCGGTCAGGCCGCATACGCAGGGCCGATTCCAGAAGATCCTTTGCAGAGATTTTCGCGGTGCCCTGCTTGTCCTTCGCGTAGAGCATGTGGACCACGTTGCGATGCGGAACGACCAATTCGCGCGTGTCTTCGATCGTCAGCAGCCGCTCATGCGGCGGAATGAGCTGGATCAGCCCTTTAGAGAGCGTCGTCTTTCCCGAGCCGGTAGCGCCGGAAATCAGGATATTCTTGCGGCCCTGGACCGCCTTCTGGAAAAATTCGACGTGCTTCCCTGCGTCGAGCAGATCGCGCAATTCAACATCGAGCGGCGAGACTTGCCGGGTTGCGATCTTCGTCTCGCTAAACAGCCCACCGCGCTCGAAATCCTCCATCGTCAACGTCACCGATGACGGCTTGCGGATGGTGATGGACACTGTGCCGGCAGGGACAGCAGGCGGCACAACCAGCTGCACACGCTCGCCGCTGGGGAGGATTGTGGAGCAGATCGGCGTGGACTGGCTTATGTCCTGATGCGTGAAAGCCGCCGCTGCCCGCGCGAGCGCGAGCAGCGACTTTTCATTCAGGTCGGGCAATGTCTCCCAGGACCACCCATCGCGCGTTTCAATTGCCGCCTCGCCAGCCTTGTTAATCACCAGCTCCGTTACGTCCTCACGCGCGAGCAGAGGGCGCAACGGCAGCAAGGCGTTTTCGAGGACAGCCGTATTGCTCATTGGCCGCGCCGAAGCCGAAGGCCGTAGATGTTGGAGAAATCGAAGTCGCGCGCGACCATGATCCCCACTTCCGCGCCCTGATTGATGCGAAGCACCGGCTGAATCTGCATCGTGTCCCGCAAGATCGTGTCCGACGCTTGGCTGGGAACCCGAGTGACATTATCCGCGTCGGAGACTTCCGAGGCGGCGATCGAGGCGGCATCGTTAAGCGAGCTGAACAGCAACGCCGCCCCAAAGCGTTCCCAAAAAAAGTTCTTCACGCCGCCTGCCATGCCTGAACGGCCAAGCGCATCGCTGGCGGGCGAGCCTACGTCGATCGCCACGCCGCGAGGCGTGACCGCGCGGTTCCATACCGCAAAGAGACGATATTTGCCGCGCTGGACGCCGGTTTGATATTCGCCCAGGACGCGCGTTCCCTTTTCCAGCAGAACGACGCGGCCGTTGTCCGAATAAATGTCGCGGGGAATGATGCAGCTGACATATCCGGGCTGACTGGAATCCATCGCCGTTTGCAGCACGCACGGAATGAACGACCCTGCGAGGATCAGCATATCGCGGTTGCCAATGTCGCGGCCTGACACCCGATCAATTTGCGAGGTCTGGCGCATGTTTTCGAGATTGGTCCGGCGCGATCCGCCCTGTCCATCGCCATCGGCCGACGCGCCAAGCAACTGCGCGCCCTGTCCTCCTGTGCCGCCGCCCATGGGCAGGCCGGTGGCAGCTGCCACCGCTCCGCCGACCCCACCGCCGTTTTCGCCACCATAGGCCATAATTCCGGCGCGGCGCTGCGCCTCTGCGATGACTTGCCCCTCAGACTTTTGGGGGCGACCGCTTGCACCGGCTGTGCGGGGCGCTTGGCTTCCATCAAGCGCCGGCACTTCCGTCATGGGCACCGGCGCGTTCGGATCATTCGGCGCATCGGCAAGCGTTGGGGCTATGATTGACTTCGGATCGTAGTTGGCGAGCTGCCTTTCATCCGGCTTTTCCGCTTTCTCGGCTTTTTCGGTTGGATCGCTCCGCATTGCGTCGATGGTGCTAAAACCGAGCACAATCGCGCCGCAGGCCACCGCCGCGAGAACGACCGCCTTTTTGGGGTCGATCGACCTGTTCGGAAGGGCGGCAATCTTGGCCTGACGTTCGCTTTGCCGCTCAATGTCTTCCGGATCGGGCACCGGCTCTGATGCAAGGGGCCGGTTTTCGACCGTCTCGCCCTGCGAAATGATGTTGTCGCCATGCGGCGCGTTGTCATGATCGTTCGCAGCCATTTTATTGAACCCCCGTGGTTCGCTCGACCAGGCCAGAGGCCGTGTCAGTTTTGGGATCGCGCCCGTAATAGTCGGTTTTCTGATTGTGGATGCAGAGCACTTCGAGGCCCCGGCGCAGCCGGATTGTTCTGTAAACCCCGTGCAGCACCACATATTCATCGCGCACATCGAAGGAGGCGATGGCTTCCGATCCATCAGGATTGACGATGAAGAACGCCGGCAACTCACGCTGGTTGGGAAAGCGCATTACCGTGAACTGTCCGTTGTCAGACACTTCGGAGGGCTGGATGGCGGTCGATCCTTGCATGATGTAGTCGGCGTTGCGCGTGCCTTCCAGCACGCCAATATCGAGCGCGGACTTCACCGCGCCGCGTTCCATGGCTTTCAGCTGGGCCAGCTGGGCCATTGCGGCTTGCGCCTGCGCTTCCGCTGCTTCCTGTTCAGGATAGCGGAAAACGACCGTATAGAAGCCGCTGCCCCGCTGCGTTGGCGACAGAGCGAAGCGGTAGCTGCGCGGGCCATAGCGCGAACGGGTTATGACCGTCAGGTTCGTGCGACCCGCGCGCTCGCGCGGTTTGATAAAGAGCGAATTGGCAGCCGGTGCGACTTCCCAGGACACGGTATCGCCCAGCGCCACATGCTCGACCACTTCATCCTTGGCGAAGACGATTTCCGTGGCGATGCGGAACACGCCCGGAATCTCATAGACTTGCCGATCATTGTAGTTCGCTTCACGAACCCGGTGATCGAGCACCGTCGCATGGGGCGTTTCTTCGGCCATCGCCGGCGACGCAGCCAGCGCGATCGCGAGCGCAAACGGGGCGCTCCACTTCAACACGGTCATTGGGGCACCTCCACGTCAGCGCGATAGCTCTCGACCTGATAGCCAAGCGGATTCTTGAAGCGGTCCACTTCCTTGCTCGGCGTGCCATCGACCTTGTATTTGATGGTCGCGACGGCATCGGTTTTGGTCGAGTTCGAGCCGGTCACAGATTCCTTGGTAAAATAGACCTGCGCGACGTTGCCGCCCAGGAACGACACCCGCTTGATCTCGACAAAAACATCAGTGCGGTTCGCAAGGATGTTTTGCGGGCTTTGGGGATTGTCGGTCTTGTAGAAGCGTGACCACCGATCCTGTTCGGGCCGCGCCGACATGACCATGACCGCATCGAAATATTCTTCGCGAGCGGCCGCTATCCAGCCTTCGCGATAGCGGACATAGGTAGCGAGGAAATACTTACGGACCGCCTCGTCATAGGTGATCGTCGCGTCACCGTGGAGCTTGGCGGCGATCGACGCCTCGCCCGTGTTACGGTCCACCGTGATAACATATGGCTCGACCGTTTTCAGAGGCGTCAGGGCTGCAACGGCCACAACGCCAGCAGTCGCCAGGGCGCCAGCAACGCCAGCGACGACCCACGCCAGCTTTTTGGAGCGCTCGGCCGCCGCAAGCTTGTCACGTTCCCAGCTTGCAGCCTCTTCAAAATAGGCTTTCAGCTCGTCCTTTGGAATACCAACTGCCATCGTAACACCTCAGCAATTCGAGTAGATCGGGCCGCGCAGCGAGGCGCTTAGACGCGGCACTTCGACCGCCCGCGATGCGTCCGACTGTTCATTGCCCGGAGTGGCAGGGTCTGCCGGGGCAGCGTCCGGCGTTGCCGGTGCGCCCTGGTTGAACACGTCCACATTCGCCGGGGCGGTTCGCTGCGCGGCCTGATCCGGGATCGAGGGAAGGGTAAGCCCATGCGGATTTGCGGGCCGCATCGGCCCCTCGCATTTGGCTGGTTTTTTGACGGGCTGACCGGCGCAGGCCGCCAGCGCCAGGCAGATTCCGAGTCCAAGCAACTTGCGCATATTCGTTCCCTCAAGCTCTGGTGATTGTGTTTCGGTTGCGCCAACGGCGAACCGCCGACGAGAAGCCCCGACCCATGCTGGCCCCCATGGCGCGGGCATCGCTGGCCGCGTGGCCTGCGCCCGTTGCCACAGCCCCGCCCCCGCTCATCACGGCGTTACCGAACTGCGATACCATCGCAGCAGCACCGCCACCCAGCGAGGCCGCAATTCCGGGGATTTGTAGGAAGAAGAAGCACGCGAGGACGTAGAAGGCGATGATGCGAACGCATGTGTCCCAAACGTGCTCAAACTGACCGTCGAAGGATGCTGTTGCGGATTCCGCGACGTTGGCGACGACGAGCACCAGCAACAGCGCGAACAAGGACAGCATCAAGAAATTCAGGACGCTACCGAGCCACGAGAAGAAGTAGCTTCTGGTGGAATCGAAGAGGAGCGCCCCGACGAAGATCGGACCAACCACCGCCAGACAGGCGAGCGCGAACAGCGCATAGAGCACGATCACAAAGCCAACCGCGAGCGCGAACAACGCGGCTACAGCGGTTAGCAAGATGATGATGGTTGCGCCGATACACAGGATGATCGCAGTCGCTGCCCCCTGCAAATCCCACATGCTGGCGTTCTGCTCAGCATATTCCTTGGTGGCATCCTGCATCCCTATCAGAGCAACATCGACGCGCGCCCACATCGTATCAAACGACCCACCGACGCCATTTGGCGAGTTCCCGATGATTGAGGCAAACTCATTAGGCAGCCCCGTCACGATCATTTGTGCAATTGATGCCCCGTAAAGGCTTGTCACAGCCCAATAAAGTGCAGCGAGCATTAGGGAGCGATAGACGTATTCGCGGAATGGGTATTGCACAGCACCGCGCATGATAGCGTAGCCGAGCAGTATGATATAAATCACCATTCCCGTGCGGAGCGGCCCAGCGATCCAGCCAACAAACCCAGCGTAGTTTGAAACCACAGACGAGTTGAGTTCGTTGACAAAGCCCTGATAGGCATTCGTGAATAGATCGTATTCCACCAGATCGCTCCGCGTTATTATTCAATCGACCTTCGAGCTGTCACATTCCCGCCGCTTTGCGTGCGCGAGCCATCTGATCTTCTCGGTCACGGGAATATTTGATCGAGGCGATGGCAGACTTGATGCCTCCGCAATTCTTGGCGACGGGAATGGGAAGATCGGATTGTTTGAGTTCGCTGTTCATGATCTTGTCGCACTCCGATACGATCACCGGAATTTGATCTTCGTTGGCTTTGAGCCATTCCACGTCGTGGTAGGTCATGAGGATTTCAGGGAAAACGGGTGCGCGTTGGCAGCCGGCGATTATGCCGGCTGCGCTCAATGCTACTAAGGCCATCTTCCGCATTCTTACATTCCCGCCGCTGCCCGCGCGCGGGCCAGTTGCTCTTCACGATCGCGGGAATAGCTGGAGAGGGCTTCCGCCGTTTTGGCCGCTTGTTCGGCCCGACGCGCCCGCTCCATGGCATCGACGCGGAGCTGGTCGTTCATCATGGACGCGCTTTCAAGCTGGATGCGCGCTTGAAGGTCAGCGACTTCCTTGGCCGTTGATGCCGAAGCTAGGCGGCTGCGCAGCTCTTCCAGGCCTTCGCCACGCGATGTGGCCGCTTCGCCCATCCCTTCGGCCATGGCCTTGTCCATCGCGATCGAGCGCGCGGACTGATAGCGAACATCAGTCTGATCGCCATTCGCGGACACGCCGAGACGTTCGAGCATGTCCTGATAGATCGCATCAGATCGCCCGCCATAGCTGCCGCCGCCGCCAAAATCGCCGCGCGCCATGCGTTCGAGCGAGTTCACATCGACGCCGAGCGTGCGAAGCGAATCCGTCTTGAGCTGGTTGGCGATCGAGGAAACATCGGTCAGCTGGTTCAACCCTTGGTAGAGCTGCTGCGCTTCCGCAATCTGCTGGCGACCTTGCTCGATCATCTGCATGGTCTTCTGGATTTGTTCGATATGCTTGAGCACGGACGTGCTATCGAACACAGGGATACCCTGCGCACTGGCTGGCGTCGCGGCCGCAAGGCTCCCGATCGACACAGCCGCCAAGAAAAGCTGCTTCATAGTCTCACTCCTTTCAGCTTGGGCGCCGGCGCCGGTGAAATTCCGGCAACCAGAGCTTCGGATCATTGCCCAATTCGGCAATCACTTCGCGGGCCACGCCCGTTGTCTCAGCGCGCCCCGACAGCACGGCCAGTTCATCGTCCATGCCAATGAGATCCAGGCCGACCACAACGGAGTCATGGCCCTGCTTCACAAGGAATTTGCGGCTTTCCGGCGACAGCTCTTCGCGCACCAGCTTAAATTCCGCCTCCGACAGCGAGAAGCCTTCGATGTAATCCCGGCGCTGGCCGAACGGATTGGGCAGGAAGATTTTCGTCGCTACCTGCTCCAAGATCGAATGGCTGATCGTGGACCGCAGCGCGTCTGCAGGCGACTGCGTTGCAAAGACGAGGAACGCGTTGCGCTTGCGGTATGTCTTGAGGCCATCCTGCGCAAATGCTGTGAACGCCGGATCGGCCAGCGCCTTCCAAAATTCGTCAATCGCAATCACCATGCGCTCGCCTGTCAGGAGCGCGTCTATCCGCTCGAACAGGTAGAGCATGACCGGCGTGCGGATTTCCGCGTTTTCGAGGAAGTCGGTCATATCGAAGCCCACGAAACGGGCTTCGAGCGACATGGAATCTTCCTCATTATCGAAAACCCAGCCAAGGTTCCCCTCGGAGGTCCACTTGACCAGGCGCGCGCCGACGCCGCCCGAGTCCGACATACCGAGCATGGTCCGCAGCGCCGACAGCGAGCGTTGCTCGCGCGGCAGCTTCATCACGGCTTCAATGCCATCGTCGATCAGGTGCGATTCCTGCACCGTGATCGGCGCACCCTCTTGCTTGACCAGCTGGCGGATGAAGCGACCGAGGAACGCGCGATGAGAAGCCGTATTGTCGAGCGCCTTGAGCGGAGCGAAGCCCGTAGGTTCTCCGTTCCGCAGCGCTAGATAGGTGCCGCCACTGGCGCGAACAAAAATCTCCGCGCCCTGATCCTTGTCGATGAAGATATGGCGTGCGTTGAACTTTTCGAGCTGCGCCATCAGGAAGTTGACCAGCACCGTCTTGCCGCCGCCCGATGGACCAATGACCATCGAATGGCCCAGGTCCGCCGAATGGAAATTGAAGTAATATGGGCTGCGCGCGCTTGTCTTGAGCAGCGCGACCGCAGGCCCCCAATGATTGCCGTCCTCGTGCCCTGCCGGGAACGTATGGAACGGTGAGAAGGCCGAGAAATTATAGGACGTGATCGGCGCAGGGCGCGCCCGCCACGCGAAGTTGCCGACCAGCTGCGACCAATAGGCAGCTTCCAGCGCGGCGCTTTCACGGGCGGCGACCATGCCCGTATCGGCCAGCGCAGCGCGCGCGATCGACATGTTATCGCGCAGCTTCTTCAAATCTTCCGCGAACACCGTCAGCGTGAAATGATGGTCCCCCAGCACAAAGCGGTTCGATTGCAAATCGTCGGCCGCGTCGATCAGCTCATCCATCTGGCTGATCGCCTTGTCACCGGCGTTCGCCATTTGGGTCTGGCGAAGCCGAAACCGTTCTGTTGCCGCTGTGCGCGACAGGAACGTGAACGACTGCGTTATGGCGAGGCTGAAATCGACCGAAAGCAGCGATTCAAACTGGCGCGGCGTTGTCGATGACGGATACTCGCGAATGCCGAAAATGCCGCCGAACATCGAATGATCGGCGTCGCGGACCTCAAATGTCTCAGCACCGATGATGGCACGGCTCGCATAGAGCGCCGAGCCGAGACGGCCACGGACCAGAGGACAGCGCCGATAGCGCCCGGTCATCACCTGGTTCAATATTTCCAGCGGTTCGGAGAACAGGAGACCCCGGTGCTCATAGATGCCGACACGGCGCGGGCGAACGCGCAGCAGCAGCTTTTCCAGATCGCGCACCTTGTCTTCCAGCAGCTCTAGAGCTTCCGCGATATTGGCGTTCTTGTCCTCCTGCTTCTTGCGCAGGAAATCCATCAGCTTGTCAGTCGCGTTTGCTGTTGGGCGGATCACGACCGTCATGAAGAAGCGGTTGCGGAACATGCGTTCGGCCGTCATCCGCTCATAGTATTTTTGATCGAGCTTCGCGGCGAAATGCGAGCGGAACGTGCCGCCTGGATAGTCGCGCACGCGCATCCGCAACATGTGCGTCCAGATCGAAAGCCGCTCGTCATGAATATTGCGCCAGACCCCGTTGAGGCGCGTGTGCCAATCGTTCAGATCGCGCACGTCCGAAGTCTCGAAGGGCCGTCCATCCAGTTCGAGCATGAGCATCAGATCGCCGTTATCGAGGGCGACCACATGCTCATTGACATGCCGCGAATACGGCAAGAATTTCTCGGGCATTTCCTCCCGCTTGGCCTTGTCAAAAGGCACCTTCTCCGCGAGCGCGCTCTTACCGAACACCACGACCAAATCCCTTTCGCTTGATTCCGTAGAGCGGCAGCGGCGTGTAGCTCGACCCACCCCAAAAGACGCGGTTCCGGTTCGCCGCTTTGGTCCGGCCCCACAGGAAGATCAGCCGGAATGCGTTCACGTCATGCCGAACGATAAGCCGCGCCATCGCATAAAGCGCGACGGCGGCCGCGCCGCCGTAGAGAGGATTGCCCGAACCAACCAACGTGATTGCGCCCGCCATGATGATGAGCGCGCCCGCCTCAATGGGAACACCCGCCCACAAAGCGGGGCGGGTGACGGCCAAGAACAGCGGGTCTTTTGTCATTTCTTCCTGACCGTCCATCCCCGATCACCCCGTAATCGTGTCGACGATCCAAGGCGCGGAGAACACGATCACCACGCCAACTACGACCGTGACGAGCATCTGCACCGACGCGCGGCCCAGGAACCACAGAAGGCCGACGACGATGATCGCGATGATCGCCAGCGTGCGGAGCAAACCGTTGCTCAGCAGGCCGAGAATATTGTCGGCCAGGCCTTCAAAGTTTGCCTGCGCAAAAGCCGGCTCCGCTACGAGCAGGCTTGCCAGCAGCGACAGGGGCAGCGCGCGCGCCATGAGCGGCGAGGGCTTGAGACGCGCGAGCAGCGCATCGAGCCGGGATTCAGCCTTGATCTTCCAGATACGAAACATTCGACAACTCCTATCTTCGCCTTACGAACCAATCCGCGCGTGTTGGGCGCGGCCGAAAACATCCCACGCAGGCGGTGGAGGCGGTGGAGCCGCCTCCATGTTCTCCGCTGCGATTTCCGCCAGCTCCACCGGCACACGACCGGCGCCAGTGTCGCTCACGGCGGCGCTGGCGGGCTGATCGCCTACGATGACAGTCGGGATTGCGGTCGCAGGCCGACCGCTGACGCGGCGACCTGCGTTCTCCACGCGGGCGACATAGCCGTTGCGGAAACCTCTCGATTGAGAGCCTGTGTTATACATGCTGAGTGCGACCCGAAGGGCCTCTTGCGGGGTGCGCCCCGTCTTGGCCGAACGGAAATTGGACAGGAGCACCCGCCCTGCCGCTTCGACATTGGCGCACTGCTTGAAAACAGTGTCCCACGTCAGGCCGAGCCAGCCCATGTTGCGTGAATTGATTTGGCCGAGGCCGAGATCCACGCTGTAGCCGCGAGCCACATAGGAGCGCGCGGTTGCGATGGCCTCAGCCTCATTACGCGGACGGCGCGGCTGACTGGCCACGCCGTTGACGTTGATCGCAAACACATAGTTCGAAGATTCCGCATCCACGATCGCGGCGATCGTATGCGGTGCTACTGCTGGGGCGCATTGCGCCGCCAGCGAAAGAACGGCTCCGGTTTCGAGGAACACGTTCCCGCTCCCGGTCAGTTGCGCGGCTGATAGTAGGTCTGTTGCCGCCCGTCAGTCCAAGTGACCGTCAAGCGACCAGGCCTCCCATCATCCGGCTTCTTGTATTTTGTCTTGGCGATACCCCCGCCCGTGCATGTCGGGAAGCTGCCGCCGAGAGCCAGCACCCGCCACAGTTTCGTTATCGGTGGAACACAGGCTGGATATTGCGTCGGACCACCCGGGTTGGAGATGCACAGAACAACCTCACATGCCCAAGTATTATCCGACGCTACAGCGGGGGTCGATTGCACCGCAGCCCCCACCAAGGCGGCCGCGAGCGCGAAATTAAAAGCTTTCATCGCTTTCTCCCTCGTCATCGAGATTTATGCACATATCACGATGAGGGGGAAAGGGAAGCCTAAAACGCCAATTTGTTGCTGCATTGTTTGTCGGGGACCAATCGGATATGGTCATCCTCATATCCGTAATCGAGCACGACATGCCGCACGGCACTTGACAGTCGCTTGTATGTTTTAAGCGTCGGTTGCTCGAATAGGCAGACATTCAGCCACTTATCGCCATGCCACGATACTTTAACGTTGATGATCCATTCACTCGACGGCAACTGCGCAATCTCGACCGCTTGGATCATTCCCCCAGCGGGGCGGCGGGTGGTTAGTTCGCGTTCCAGGATCGGATCAAACTGCCAATCGTCGCTATGCGGCATCGTGATTTATTCCCTTTTACCGATAAGGATATGTCTATCCTCGCTTTGACGGCGAGGGCAACCCGGCTTGTCCTCTCTTGCCGTGCAACCACATTACAGCCATTAAGCGTGTCAACACGCTTATTCCGGCACCACATCAACCTCTTGTGTTTTAGACCTATGGCTCGCCCGAAAAGACAGGAAGACCCCCTTCTCCCGGTTCCCTTGCCCCGGCGTCGGCCGAGCCGCGCGAACACGCGCAATCTCGCAGCGTCGGTGAAACCCGAGCTGGCGGCAGAGATCAAAAACCTTGCTGAGCGCGAACAAACGTCCGTTGCCGCCCTGGTCGAAGAGGCGACGATTAATCTCTTGAAAGCACGCGGGATCGAATATCCCGACTATCTGCGCCACTACCGCAAGTTGGCGTGACGAGCGCGTTATAAGCGTGCGCGCACGCTTATTCTTGCCAACCCCTTAAACTTGAGCCAGTTATGACGCGCTGATTCCGCCTTGGAGTCGGCGATTCATCTGTTGCGTGCGGGGTGGCTCCCCGAGGCGACAGGGCAACAAAAAACCCTCGCTTGGCTGAGCGAGGGCTGTTTGTGCCACCGAAGGTGAGCGCGTCTAACTTGGCTCCCTTTATCGGTGGTGCGGCAGCGAAAGTCAATCTCGAAAGCGTGCTTTCGGGAGCGATGGCGCTTGGCCTCGCGGGACCGACGAAGGGAGGTCCGCATGACCACTTCCATAGGCGCCGTGCTGCGTAGCACTGGCCTCGCCACGATCGACCGCGCCTTGCTAGCGCGTGCCGAAAAACCGCGCGTCAAAGTCTGGGCCGGCAGCATCGCCGTAGGCCACGAGAAGCGGGCGAAGGCCTACACGCCGATCCGCAATGCTCGCCAGATGCGCGAGATGATCGAAGCCGCAAAGCTCTACGAGCGGCAGACGCTCGCGCAGCGGCGGACAACCACGCCGCGCATTCGTAACGGTGCGATCGGACAGGCCGGCATCCAGATTATCGAGTTCCTGGCCCGCGTCATCGACTATAGCACCGGCGCGTTGTTCCCCAGCCTTCACACCATCATGGAGGGAACCGGCCTCAGCAAAAATTGCGTCGTTCAGGCGCTTTCGCGCCTCAAAGAGGCGCGCATTATCGACTGGTTCCGGCGCTACGAGCCGGTTCCCGATCACGAAGCGCAAGGCGCTGGCCCGCGCATCAAGCAGGCCACGAACGCCTATCGCTTCCTCTTCCCCGCCTTCCTCTCCAAAATCTTCGCCGCTCGCCGCCGTCGCGGCATCGCGGCTGACCCAGCCCCCGCTTGCGAACAGTATCGCCAGATCGAGGCGGCGCGCGACATGGAGCGCATGAGGGATCAGCTGCCCCTATGGGAGCTAACCCGCGAAGAGCGGGACAAGCGCGAGCTGGCCGATATTCTCGCCAGCTTGGGCGAAGCGATTGAGGCCAAAGAACGTGAGTCATTCGCAAGTGAAGATACCCGGCGGAGATATTTATATTGAATGGCCCTAGTCGGGCCATGCGCGATATTGGCATATATCCCGACCGTTTGCCCGCCTCCGTGAAATGTGTATAAATCCCAATGTCGGGATACCGTTGACGAAAGAAGTTCGATGCAGATGGACGTCGAAGCACGCGCACGTCAGATCGTAGCGGATATGGGCGGCCACTGGCGCGGCTCATATGGCATGGTTTGCTGCCCAGCCCACAACGACCGCAATCCGTCGCTCCAAGTCACCCCCGGCAAGAAGGCCGTCCTGTTCAAATGTTGGGCCGGTTGCAGCCAGGAAGCCGTATGGTCCGCGCTCAACAGCCGCAAAATCAATCGTCACACCAGCGGCGAGACGGTCGATCGCGCGCCCGAACCGTCGCGCCGGAAGCTCGCCCTGCACCTATGGGATTCCGCCGTGCCGATCGCAGGCACCGCGGCTGAACGCTACCTGCGTTCGCGCGCGATCGACCCGGTCGGCCTCAAGGTCCGCTTTGCTCCGCGTTGCATCGTTGGCCCGCCCGACGCCCGCGAAGAGCATCCTGCCCTTCTCGTGCCGTTCGAGGCCGACGAAGGCATAATCGCCGTGCAGCGGATCTTGCTCGATCCAGCAACGGGCGAGAAACGCTACCATGCGGCGTTGCGCGAGGCGAAGTTGACACTCGGCCTGGTCCGACACGCCGCGATGCGGATCGGCGGCCAGCCAACCGGCGATGTTCTGCGCCTCGCGGAAGGCTTCGAGGAAGCCGTTTCCGTCACCCAGCTTAGTGACGGAAAATTCAAGGTGTGGGGCGCTGGCGGCATTCGCCGCTATGGCCTGATCGCGATTCCGGAACGCATCCGCAAAATCGTCATCTACTCGCAACACGGCCAGGAAGCTGCACAGGCCATAGAGGACGCGCGCGACCATCTCACCGCCAACGACCGCGAACTGAAAATCATCCTCCCGCCGGCCCCGGCGCCGATGGACTGGAACGACATTCTTCAGGAGAGAGCCAGGTGCTGAT
>ERZ1292623.757-Hain-H51-01um-R1-757-length-33161-cov-8_pt1 | contig 33161 bp, 32 predicted proteins | sample MGYA00564398_ERZ1292623 | MGnify/ENA primary metagenome ERZ1292623 (study PRJEB36523, sample SAMEA6512633) | groundwater metagenome | collected 2019-01-07 | study: AquaDiva: Metagenomics assemblies of 32 groundwater samples
CAGGATTGGGAGAAGATGACTGAAGATGAGCGGCACGCGGTGAAGTTTCTTATGGCCTTTTTCAATCCTGCGGAGCTTATCGTAAACCGCTCCATTGCCCTCGGCATGTATCCGTATCTCAAGGCGCCGGAATGCCATCTTTATCTCGCCAAAGTGATGTGGGAAGAAGCCAATCACTGCGTCGCCTTTGAGTACGTGCTGGAAACTTTCCCATTCTTTGAGCGCGATAAGGTCTTCAATCTGCACAACAACGTCCCCTCGATGCAGGTTAAGGAGAAATATATCAATACTTACATGAGACGCATGACCGAAGACACTCTTGATATCTCTTCGACCGCAGGCAAGAAGGATTTCATCAGGAATCTTATCGCTACGAATATCGTAATGGAAGGCATCTGGTTTTATTCCGGCTTTATGGTGGCACTTTCCTTCAGGCAAAGGAATATTTTGAGAAATTTCGGCTCAATGATTAATTGGGTCTTACGCGACGAATCGCTCCACCTCAAATTCGGCATGAATCTGGCGCACACTATCCTCGAAGAGAATCAGGAGCTTCTGACGGAAGAATTCGCTAAGGAAATAAGTGGTATCATCACGACCGGAGTAAACCTCGAGACCGCCTACAACCGCGACCTTTTTCCTAACGGCATCTTGGGCTTGAACGCCGAATACGTCAACCAATACGTCGAGTACGTCGCCGATCGGCGGCTCGAGGAGCTGGGACTGCCGAAGCACTACAACTCGACCAATCCGGCCAAATGGATGGGCACGGCCACCGATGTCTACGAACTGGTTAATTTCTTCGAGACCCAGAACACAAGCTATGAAGTGGACGTACATGCCTCGAAGCAGGATGTGATAAAATTTAAGAATGAATAAAACTGTGAGAGTTGCCATCAATGGTGCCGGCCGAATCGGCAGGGCCTTCTATCGGCTGGCGCGCGAGCATTTGGAAATTGAGGTTGTCGCCATAAACGACTTGGGCAGCGTGGAAAATATCGCCTATCTCATGAGGCATGACAGTGTCTACGGCCGGCCGAGCTTTGTAGTTGAAACGAATGGAATAAACCTGGTGGTGGATGGCAGAGAGATAAGGCATTTTAGTGAAGTAGACCCGAAGAATCTGCCTTGGAAAAATCTGAATATTGACGTGGTGGTTGAAGCGACGGGCGCCTTCACCTCCTACGCCAAGGCCAAAGCCCACTTGGATGCCGGAGCAAGGAGAGTGGTAGTGACGGCGCCCATGAAAGATGGGCCGGAAGCTGGAATTTCTGGCGCCACAGTGCTTATGGGAGTTAATGAAGAGAAGCTTTCGACCTGTCTTATCACTTCAAATGCTTCTTGCACGACGAACGCCGGCTCGCCCTTAATTGCCATCCTCGATGAGGCCTTGGGCATCGAGAAGGCGGTTCTGAATACCACTCACGGCTATACTGCCTCGCAGTCGCTCGTCGACGGTCCATCTAAAAAGAATATGCGCGAAGGGCGGGCTGCTGCCCAAAACATCGTGCCGTCTAGGACGGGCGCCGCCATTGCGGTCACCAAAGCATTTACGAAACTAGAGGGCCTATTCGACGGCATAGCCGTCCGGGTGCCTGTTGTAGCCGGCTCTTTGGTGGATGTTACCTTTATCTCCAAGCGGCCAACTTCTAGAGAGGAGGTCAACGAGATTTTGAAAAAGGCGGCAGAGGATAAGAGATGGGAAGACGTCTTTGCTGTAACGGAGGAGGAATTAGTCTCTTCCGATATCATAGGCGACAGGCACGGCTCGCTTGCTGACCTGAACTTTACCCGCGTGGTCGGCGGGAACTTGGTCAAGGTTCTCGCCTGGTATGACAATGAAATGGGGTATGCCCAGACTCTTTTAAACCATGTTATTAAATTGGGCCAGTACATCTAATATGAAAATTTATGTCGCCTCCGACCACGCGGGATTCGAACTGAAGGGGAAGCTCATTGTGTACCTACAAGGTCTGGGTTATGAGGTTCTTGATAAGGGCGCTTTTAAATATAACGAAAGCGATGATTATCCAGATTTTATAAAACCAGTCGCGAGCGCTGTAGCGAGCGATCCCGAGCGAAGTCGAGGGATTATTCTGGGAAAGTCGGGTGAAGGAGAAGCAATATGCGCGAATCGTGTTAAGGGCGTAAGGGCTACGGTCTTTTATGGTAGTCCTTTGGATATTATCCGTCTTTCACGCGAACATAATGATGCCAATATCTTATCTCTTGCGGCCGGCTTCGTCGAAGAAGGTATGGCGAGACTGGCGGTTAAAAGCTGGCTTGAAACGCCGTTCTCCGGTGATGAAAGACATATAAGAAGAATAAAGAAATTAGACGAATGAATGAGATTATTCCGGCAATTTTACCGAAAGACGCAGGAGACCTAGTGACTAAGACCGATGTCTTGCCGCTTGAGATTCCTTTTATCCACCTGGATGTTTTGGAAGAAGATATTTGGGCCGATATAAGCAAGAGTTTCGAAGCGCATCTTATGGTCGAGAGCCCGGAAAAGATTGCCGGTAAGTGGCTTGAGAGGGGAGCGAAGAGGATAATAGTGCACAAGGTCGATGAGAGCATCATTAAGTGTCGGGACGGTGCGGAAGTCGGTCTTGGTGTTGAAATCGATAAGCCGCTTGAAAAATTCTCTCCGTTTCTCGACTTCGTCGATTTCATACACCTCATGTCTATAGAAGAGATAGGTGAGCAAGGGCACCCGTTTGATGAACGAATTTTTGCTAGAATAAAAGAGGTCAAAGAAAAGTTTCCGCAGCTGCCCATAAGCGTCGATGGCGGCATTAACTTGAACAATTATAAAAGACTTCAAGAAGCAGGTGCGACCCGTCTTATCGTGGGCTCTCACTTCAAAGAAATATGGAACTCACTGACGAGAAGCTGAACAAACTCAAAGAGAAGGCCAATGACATCCGCATCTCGCTTATAGAAGCGCTTCTTACAGCTGGTTCGGGACATACTGCAGGGCCATTAGATATGGCGGATATCTTTACCGTCCTCTTTTTCCACACTTTAAACCATAATCCGAAAAAGTCGGACTGGCCGGAGCGCGACCGGTTAGTGCTCTCAAACGGCCATATCTGCCCGGTCCTGTATTCAACCATGGCTCATGCCGGCTACTTTCCTCTGAGTGAATTAAAAACTTTAAGGAAGTTTGGCAGCCGGCTCCAAGGGCATCCGCACAGGGACTTCTTGCCTATGCTTGAGACCAGTTCCGGCCCTCTTGGCTCTGGATTGTCACAGGCAGTCGGCATGACGCTCGCGGACAAGATTGACCACGGTCTTACCTCCTCCCGGCGCATTTACGCTCTTCTATCAGACGGAGAGAATGAATGCGGACAAACCTGGGAAGCGGCTATGCTCGCGGGTAAAGAGAAGCTCCATAACTTAACGGCGGTGGTGGACAGAAACAATATCCAGATAGACGGCTATACAGAAGATGTGATGCCCTTGGAATCTCTTTCAGACAAATGGCGCGCCTGGAATTGGCATGTCATAGAGATTGACGGACATAATATGGAAGAGATTGCCGACGCCTTCGAGGCGGCGAAAGGTATTTTTGAAAAACCCACGGTCATCATCGCTCACACTATCGCCGGCAAGGGCGTGAAAGAATTTGAACGCGACTATCGCTGGCACGGCAAACCGCCGAATGCCGAGGAAGCAGCTATGGCACTTTCAGAACTGCGCACTTTGGGAGGCAAAATCAAAAGTGAACATCAATAGTTCGACAAGCTCACTATAAATAATATGCTTAATACGGATTTGAAACTTAATGAGAAAGTGTTCGATGCTAAAGTCGAGCAAATTCCGATTCGCAAGGGCTTCGGAGAAGGTTTGCTTGCGGCCGGAGAGAAGGATTTGCAAGTGGTAGCACTTTGCGCTGACTTGACGGAATCTGCGCAAACCATATTTTTCAAAGAAAAATTTCCTAATCGCTTCATAGAACTCGGCGTGGCGGAGCAAAACATGGCTTCGGTCGCCTCCGGACTTGCGGCTATGGGCAAGATTCCATTCATCACCTCCTACGCCATGTTTTCTCCCGGGAGAAACTGGGAACAAATCAGGACTACTATCTGCTACAACAACCGGCCCGTAAAAATTGCAGGTTCACACGCCGGCATTTCCGTCGGACCTGACGGCGGTACGCATCAGGCCATAGAGGATCTCGCGATTACCAGAGTAATTCCTCGCATGGTCGTTATTTCGCCCTGTGATGCTCTAGAAGCGAAGCGGGCCACGGAAGCAGCGGCCATGACAGACACCCCCGTCTACATTCGCTTGGCGCGAGAAAGGACTCCAGTTATGACGACGAAAAGAACCCCGTTTGAAATAGGTAAGGCACAAATTTTCTGGAAAACGGAAACTCCCAAAGTCGGCATTATCGCTACCGGTGCTTTGGTTTACCAGGCGCTTCTAGCTGCTAAAGAATTGGAGGAAGGAGGAGTGGAAGTGGAAGTTATGAATCTCTCAACTATTAAACCGTTGGATGCCGGGGCGATAATTTCGCTTGCGAAAAAAGCCGGACGGATAGTGACCGTCGAGGAACACCAGAAGAACGGCGGCATGGGTAGCGCTGTCGCGGAATGTTTGGCGCAAAATCATCCGGTGCCTATGGAATTTATTGCCGTCGCCGACCAATTTGGCCAGTCCGGCACCCAAGCAGAACTTTTAAAGCATTACGGCCTCGACAAGGAAGCCGTTATAAGAGCAGTAAAGAAAATCTTGAAGAGATAAGTGTAGTAGAATTAAGAGAGACTTTGTTCATCCGTATTCTCTGGAGGTCAAGATGTCCTGGGATGTGCTGCGTTTCCTGTTAATCTTCGCTCTGGCGTTTTCGATAGCGAACTTCCTGGCGATCCAACTTACCACTATCTACCTTCATCGGTGTAAGACTCACGGAGCCTTGATCCTTCACCCTTTGCTTGAGAGGAGTTGCAAGTTTCTGGTCTCCATTCACACCTCTATCGTCTTGAAGGAGTGGGTCGGCGTTCATCGGATTCATCATGCTCACACCGACGAGCCTGGGGATCCACACAGCCCTCTGATCCACGGCTTCACGAGGGTGCAGTTCTGGAATGTTCGGCTCTACACCCGGGCCGCCCAGGACAAGCAAATGATCGAGAAACACACGCCCGACATCCCGTACACCAAGGCAGATCGATGGTTCTACAACCATACCGTGCTGGTACTCGGGACCGGGGGTAGTCTTTACCTTTATTGCTTGGGTCTAGCAGGGCTTGTGGGATTCATTGTAAGCGGCCTTCTCTATGTGTTCCTTCAGAGCTCCACGATCAACGGGCTCGGTCACTGGCCCTCAAAGATCGGCAGCCGCAACTACACAGGCACCCACGCGGTATCATCGTACAATCTAGAGCTGCCAGGAGTGCTCAACTATCTCCTCTCATGGTATCTCGGAGGAGAAAACCTCCACAATAACCACCACGGCGATCCGCGATCAGCAATCTTTGCCCACTTCCCGGATAAGGGCGAAATCGATCCGGCCGGAGCCATCATTCGATTCCTAAAGCGAATAGGGCTCGCCAAGAATGTGGTGAGACATCGCACGGACGTCATTGGTGTGTGAGGGAACTAGGGCCGCTGCGATCGCGATCGCAGCGGCCCTTTTCGTTTTTTTTAATTTAATTTCTTAGTTTGAAATTCGAGTGGAGCGGATTTTAAATATTCTTCGATTTGGGAGCGGGAAAGAAGGCCTTTTTGAGCGCCGATTTCCTGGATGACGGACATGGCATTAATCATTCCCCATTTTAAAGCTATATCTAGATTAAGGCCGAAAGCAAGAGCCGCTACCGTGGTAGAAGCGAGGGCGTCACCGGCGCCAGTGCGTTCATAGGGAGGCTTGGGATCTGGGTAAGGTGACTGGAACCACAGCTCGGTACCATCATAGGCATAAGCTCCCTTCGGCCCATCGGTAATCACTACGATTTTCGGACCCAGATCATGCATGCGTTTAATGAGTCCCTGGATCCCCAGCGTCTCAATACCAAGGATAGTCTCAGCTTCTTCTACGTTAGAGAAGAAAATTTCAGTTCTCTGATAAATATCTTTCAACTGCTCTTTCCCTAATTTGATTTGAAAGATCCCAGGTTGGAAGGCGAGTTTTATCTCGAAGTGATCATTTAGATACTCAATAATTTCAGTATGGAACTCGATAGAATTTTCACCCAGAGAGGTGAGATAGAGCCATCTGGGACTGCCGATATTCGGCAAGGAGTATTGGAAGTTGCTGTGTTTCTGGAGAATAGTTCTATCATTTTCATACCAGAGTACATAGTGATAGTTGGTTTTCTTATCATCCTGAACACCAATATATTTGGTCGAGACCCCAGCAGCCTTTAAGACCTCTAAACATTTTTCTCCATTAGCATCATTGCCAATATTAGCCACCAAGGCTGAGTTTAAACCTAAACGTGCTGCAGTTACTACGGCGTTGCTAGCATTACCTACCGCTGGCACTTCTACTGCAAATTCATAAGGTACTTTGGTAGCAAATGGAAGACAGATTTTAGAATGGTCAGGATCAACATTAATATTCTCTAGTTTAATGAAAACATCAATAGTTGTCTCGCCAATCGCTATAAAATCAGACATTTGCTAAAATCATAGCATGAAATCTTTGCGGGAAGCGCTCCGCTGGGCCGAAGAAAAAAATGTCGCCATAGGCCATTTCAATATTTCTGACTCTGAAGGGTTCAAGGCGGTGGTTCAAGGAGCAAAAGAGCTTAAGGTGTCGGTCATCGTTGGCGTCTCGGAAGGCGAGAGAGAATTCATCGGTCTCGAGGAGATAGTTTCCTTGGTAAAAATCGCCAGAGGAAACGGTCTTGATATTTTCATTAATGCCGACCACACCTATTCGGTGGAGAAAGCCAAGAAAGCTATTGATGCGGGAGTAGACAGCGTTATCATCGATGCGGCAGATAAAACACTCGAAGAAAACATCTCCGTCACGCGAGAAATCGTTAACTACGCCAGTGGGCGGACCTTGGTCGAAGGCGAGATTGGTTTTATAGGAAAGTCGTCGAAAGTGCTTGAGAAATTGCCTGAAGGGGTGACAAAAACCACTCCGGAGGAATGCTTGAGATTCGTTAGGGAGACTAGCATCGATCTTTTGGCTCCCGCTGTCGGCAATGTGCATGGAATAGTAAAAGGAGGTGACCCAAAGCTCGATATAGAACTTATAAAAGCCATTCATGAGGTGGTAAACGTGCCTTTAGTGCTTCATGGCGGCTCTGGTAATAAAGACCAAGAATTTCTTGAGGCCATAAATGCCGGAATCCGAATAATCCATATCAATACCGAATTGCGATTGGCTTATAAAGAGGGAATAGAGGAGGGATTGAAGAGCGGAGAAATCGCGCCTTATAAATTCATGGAAGAGGGAGTGGAAGAAATGAAAAGAGTGGTAATGGAACGGCTGAAGCTGTTCAACAAGCTATGAGTTTAGTCGAAGCAATAAAGAAAGATTTTAAAGGAGAGGTAACGGAGACCCTTGAGAAGCTTGAGACCTACAGCCGAGATGCAAGCTTGTTTAAAGTAAAGCCCAAGGTGGTGGCATATCCCAAAGATGCGGAGGATTTATGCCATTTAGTAGAATTTGTAAAGGCGAATAAGGCAGTCGACCCCGGCATATCGCTTACCATACGAGCCGCCGGTTCGGATATGAGCGGCGGGCCGCTTAATGAATCGGTCATCGCCGATGTCACAGAGCACCTTAATAGTATCGGAGAGATTAATGCGGAAGGGACAAAAGTGGAGCCGGGAGCTTTTTACCGGGATTTTGAAAAGGAATCCTTGAAAAAATGGCTGATTCTCCCATGTTACCCGGCTTCCAAATCGCTCTGCGCGCTGGGAGGCATGTTCGCCAATAACTGTGCGGGAGAGAAGACCTTGCGCTACGGCAAGATGGAGAATTTCGTCGTGGAATCCAAATTCATCTTCTCTGATGGACGGGAATATTCGGTTAAGCCGCTCAATAAATCAGAACTTGAAATAAAAATTGCCAAAGAGGATTTTGAAGGCAATCTTTACAAGCAAATCCTGGAGCTTCTGGAAGAAAACCGGGAAATCATAAAGGCAGCCAAGCCGAAAGTCTCTAAAAATTCCGCCGGCTATTACCTATGGAATGTCTGCCCCTCGATGACACTCGGGGTAAAGGACAGCGAATACTTTTTCGACTTAAATAAGCTTTTAGTCGGCTCGCAGGGCACCTTGGGCATATTGACCGAGGCGACCTTGAGACTGGTACCCGTGGAGAAGGCCTCGGAGCTCTTCGTCATCTTTCTCCATGACTTAACGCCTCTTTCTAAATTGGTCAATGCCATTTTGCCGACCAATCCGGACTCCATCGAATCTTATGATGATGCCACCATGAAATTGGCCTTCCGTTTCTTCCCCCAAATACTCAAGAGTATGAAGCCGAAGCATTTTTTCTCTCTTCTCTTCTCTTTCATACCGGAATTATGGATGATGGTTAAAGGCGGTATTCCCAAGCTTATTCTCCTTGTCGAATATTCCGGACAAAATAAAGCGGAGATAGACAAGAAAATCGAGAATCTTGAAAATGTCATCAATCCTTTCAAATTGGTTTCGAGGAAGACGCTCTCGGAAGAGGAGTCCGGTAAATACTGGACGGTCAGGCGCGAGAGCTTCAACCTCTTGCGTAAGCACGTGCACGGCTTCCGCGCGGCGCCATTTGTCGACGATGTGGTGGTGAGCACGGAAGATATGCCGGAATTTCTGCCGAAGATGCGCGCCATCCTCGATTCTTACAACCTCAATTACACTATCGCCGGGCACGCCGGCAACGGCAACTTCCATATCATTCCGCTCATGGATATGAAGAACCGCGACAATGTGAGAGTGATAAGGGAAGTGGGGGAGAAAGTATATTCTCTAGTCTCTGAATACCACGGCTCGATTACCGGCGAACATAACGACGGCATCGTCCGCACGCCGTATTTACACAAGATGTACAGCCCGGCCGTGCTCAAGCTTTTTCAAAGAACCAAAGACATCTTCGACCCGCAAAACATCTTCAATCCCGGCAAGAAAGTTGGTGGGACGCTTGAGTACCTGGAATCACACATTGACACTGGTGCTCATTCGTGATAATGTTTAGGTAGATTGAACAAGTTTTCAGGAGGGAATACATGAAATTGGCGCTCTTATTTCTCGTCCTTACCAAGCTTTCTTTCATCGCCGGCTTTACGGTTCGCTGGAAGACGTTCCGGGTTATCATCATGCTCGTCGACGGCGGATTCGCCTGGTGGGGCATGGCGCAGGGATTCCTGGCCCTCACGAGAGGTGCCTCACTCCAATCTGTGTTCATCGGCATGTTTCTGTATTCACTCCCTATGAGTTCCCTCTACGCGGGCAGATTCGTCCGAGTAGGGCTCGAATTCGCAAGAGAACGGACAAAGAGGGCTCGTTCTCTAGAGTACGAGTTGGGGTAGGGCTTCGCAAGGCCCCGGGCGCGTGCGCGTGCGCGTGCCCGGGGCCTTTTCATTTGCTCAAAATTGGGCTAAAATGAACCTATGCTTACCTTAAAGGCGGAAATTCGAGATACAGAAACTAAACTGGATATATTTAGAAAAGCGGGGAAAATACCCGCAGTCTTTTACGGTAAAAAGGAAGCATCCACTTCTATTGTCATTCCTAAAATTGATTTCCTCAAGGTCTGGAAAGAGGCTGGCGAATCGACTGTTGTTACATTAGAGACCCCTCAAGGAAACAAAGAGAGTCTCATCCAGGACGTCGATATCGACCCTGTCTCGGGCGCCCCGCGCCATGCCGATTTCTACGTCTTTGAAAAGGGGCACAAGGTCAAGGTTGCTCTCCCCATTGAATTTATCGGCGTCGCTCCCGCGGTCAAAGACCAGGGCGGAATTCTGGTCAAAGTTCTCCACGAACTCAAGGTGGAAGCCATGCCGAGAGACCTTCCGCACAATATCTCCGCCGACCTAAGTATGCTCGCTAATTTCGGAGACCAGATACTTGCAAAGGACCTGCAAATGCCCCAAGGAGTCTCTCCACTGGTAAATCCCGAAGACGTGGTGGCTTTAGTCTCGGCTCCCCGCGAAGAGAAGGAGGAGGAAGTTGCCCCAATAGACCTGTCGGCAATTGAAGTCGAGAAGAAGGGCAAAGAGGAAGCTCCAGCCGAAGAAGGAGCCCCGCCAGCAGAAGAAAGGGAGGAGGAATAATCAAATTCCTGATGCGAAAGTTCTTGATACTTTTAATATCTGTTTCTATTTCTCTGCCTGTATTTGTGGCAGCTCAATCCGCGTGCACTTCGGAGACCGCCGGCAAGAGCCGCTCCCAGCTTGAGCGGGAACTCGAGGCCTGCAACATGGAAATTGCGCAGTGGCAGGAGACTTTGAATAAAACAAAACAAGAGAGCGCCTCTTTCGCCCGGGACGTCGCGGCCCTAACGGCGAAGATTAATGCCGCTCAAGCCAATATCAAAGGAAAGAATATAGCCATCGCCAACCTGACCAAGGATATCGCCGTCAAACAGTCGGAAATTTCGGCTCTTGATGCCCGGATTTCCAGAGGCAAGCAGGCCATTGCCGCAATTTTAAGAAAGACTAATGATATCAGTTCATACTCGCTCCTTGAGAACATACTTTCAGACAAGACCTTGTCTGATTTCTTTGTGGACATGGATACATACGCTTCGACCGAAAATGCTTTAGACATCCTTTTCGATGAACTGCGCGCCGCCATAGCCCTGACAGAGAGTGAAAAGGTGGCTTTAGCTAAGAAGCGCGAAGCCCAAGCGGCGGCCAAAGCGGCTATTGAAGCGGCCAAGAAGGAAGTGGAGATAAGCCAGGCTCAGAAGAAAACGCTTCTTGCAGTAAGCCAGAATAACGAAAGAACTTATGCCCAAGTGCTTGCCGACAGACAGGCAAAGGCCGCCCAGATACGAGCTATTCTTTTCCCGCTTGTCGACGCCGGGGCCATTCCTTTCGGCACTGCTCTCGCGTATGCCCAGGAAGCAAGCGTCAAGACCGGGGTAAGACCCGCTCTCATTTTGGGCGTCCTTCAGCAGGAATCGAATCTGGGAGCCAACGTAGGGCGCTGCGTGATTACAAATCTTTCAAGCGGCGAAACTAGAAACACTGCGACTGGCTACCTCTGGAGAAACGGCATTCATCCGACCAGAGACTTGCCGCTCCTGCAAACACTTCTTAATAGCTTGGGTCGGGACCCTTTGAGTACAAAAGTTTCCTGCCCAATCGCGGGAGTGCCGGGCTACGGAGGCGCCATGGGACCGACCCAATTTATACCTTCAACATGGAATCTGATTGCTCCAAAAATTTCCGCTTATGCAGGAAAGACGACGCCCGACCCTTGGAATCCGTCCGATGCTATCATGGCCGCCGCTATCCTTCTTGCCGGCAATGGCGCGGCAGCCGGCACTTATGAAGCCGAGCGCACCGCCGCCTGCAAATATTATTCCGGCCGTACTTGTGGTTCTGCCAGGCATATCGCCTCCTACGGCAACCAGGTCATGACTCGCGCCTCGACGATACAGCTCACTATGATTGACCCTTTGCAAAATTTATAATTTGTGATAAAATAACATTTAAATGAAGAGGGAAATTCATCCAACCAATTATCGGCCGGTGCTTTTTATAGACAATGCCGACGGCACTGAATTCATCATTCCCTCAACTGTAAAGACTATTGAGACCGGTAAGTCGAAAAATGATAAAAAGGAATATCCTATTTTCCGCGTGGAAATTTCTTCCGCCACCCATCCTTTCTATACCGGCGAAGCAAAAGTTCTCGACTCCGCCGGCCGTGTTGAGCGCTTCAAGCAAAGACAGGCCAAAGCTAAAAAGCGAAAGTAATGGATTGGCAAGAGTGGAAAAAACAAGAAAAAGCGAAAGTGGAGGAATTTCCGAATGAAATAATCTTGGAAATCCGGGCTGGCGCCGGGGGAGTTGAAGCGGCTCTCTTTGCCGAAGAGCTGGCGAATATGTACATCTCTTATGCCAAGAGGCAGGGGTGGGCCGTCTCCGAGATAGATGAATTGTCTTTCGAGATTCGCGGCAAGGATGCTTATAGGAAACTCCGTTATGAGACCGGAGTGCATCGCATCCAGCGCGTGCCGGAGACCGAGAAGATGGGCCGGGTCCATACTTCCACCGCCTCGGTGGCTATACTTCCCGTAAGAAAGAAAACGACCATAGAGATAAAGCCCTCTGACCTTGAAATAGAGACTTCGCGCTCCGGCGGAGCCGGCGGGCAGAACGTCAATAAGGTGGAAACAGCCGTGCGCATCATCCATAAACCTACCGGCATCGATGTCCGTTCAACTTCCCAGAGAAGCCAGCTTAAAAACAAGGAGATGGCCATGTCCATCCTCATAGCCAAACTTGAAGTCAAGAAAGAGGAGGAGGAAACGGCCAAATATTCCGCGGACAGGAAAAGTCAGATTGGCACCGCCGACCGTTCCGAAAAAATCCGTACTTACAACGTTTTACAGGACCGCATTACTGACCATCGCATTAAAAAATCCTGGCACAATATCGAAAAAATTTTAAAAGGGGAAATCGAGCCGATTCTAGACGCGATGCAATAATTCTGCTAGACTAGACAGCGCTTTATGGAAAAAACGGGGAACACTTCAGGCGCGGGAGAGGGCGTGGTTAACGCTCTTTTTTCGGTTGGAGCCCATTTCGGCTTTGTTAAATCGCGCCGCCATCCGTCAGTTAAGCCCTTTATCTTCGGGTCGAAAAACAACATTGAAATCTTCGACCTCGAGAAAACCGTGAAGGAACTCGAACGCGCGCTTGGCTTCATCGAGAAGCAGGGTAAGGCGGGCACCGCAGGTCTTATAGTTGGAAGTAAAAGCGAGGCGAGAGAAGCGGTTAAAAGAACGGGCAAGGAACTTGAGATGCCTTACGTAGCCGGCCGCTGGATTGGCGGTACTATTACCAATTTTCCGGAAATCAAGAAGCGCATCATACGCCTTGAAGAGCTCACAGGCCAGCGGGAAAGGGGTGAACTTGCGAAATATACCAAGAAAGAGCGTTTGCTGATTGACCGCGAAATCGACAAACTCACTTTATACTTTGGCGGCGTCTCGACCTTGAGGGCTCTGCCAAAGTTCCTCATTGTAATGGACCCCAAAAAAGAATATATCGCTGTCGCTGAAGCTAGGAAAATGCGCATTCCGACCGTAGCGCTTGCCGGCTCCGATTCCAATCTTTATGATATTGATTACGCTGTCCCGGGCAACGACTCATCGAGACAGAGCATCGAATTTGTTTTGAATGAATTAGTCAAAGCATACAAAAAGGGTAAGGACGAGGCGTTGAAAGAAAAAGAAGAACCAAAGCAATAATGATAACCATAGAAGAAATTAAAGCTCTAAGAGAAGAGACGGGTTTGTCTATCATGCAGTGCCAGAGAGCACTTGAAGAAGCCAAGGGCGATAAAGAGAAGGCCATAACCATCCTTAAAGCCAAGGGAGCGGAAATTGCTTCAAAAAAAAAGGGGAGAACCCTAGGGGCAGGTACGATAGCAGCTTACATCCACGCCGGAGAGACCGTAGGGGTAATGCTGGAACTTCTTTCAGAAACTGATTTCGTGGCCAAGAACCCGGAATTTAAGGGAGTGGCTAGGGAAATCGCCATGCATGTAGCAGCTATGAAGCCCACTGATACAGCAGAACTCCTCTCGCAGCCCTTTATCAAGGACCCGTCAAAGACCGTGGGGGATATTATAAACGGCACGGTTCAGAAATTCGGCGAACGGGTAGAGGTCGGCAATTTTATCCGCTACGCCATCGATTAATATGATTACTTTTGCTACTTTCATCTTTTCTGGCATAGCTCTGGCAACACTTACTCTTACGAAAAGAGTGGAAGAAAGAAGAAAGACGGGAGTCTTTCTTCTTAAGCTCATATCCAAGGGCGATGAGCGCGTGCGAGAGCTGCATCATAAATCCTTGCATCTTTATTCGACCGGCAAGGAGAAGACTGCGTTCTTCGTCAAGAAGCAACTACCTATGCGTTCGAAGAACTCGCTCCACAAACTTTATGCCAAACTTTCCGAACAGACGAAAAAATATATGGGCGATATCAGAGATTCGCGTCTTTTGAAAAAATCCGACGGCATTTCCGAATTCTTTAAAAATATGTCCAGCATCGAGAAAGGGAAGGGGGAAATTCACGAAGATTTAGGATTTAAGATTCAGGATTTGGGAATAATAGAGCCGACAAAGAAAAGAAAGCCGCATAGAAAAGTAAAAGTGGTTGAAGTAGAATAACTCTTAGTGGCCGACGTAGCTCAGTGGCAGAGCAGCGGTTTTGTAAACCGCGTACAGGTGTTCGATTCACCTCGTCGGCTCATTCGTTTTCCTCAGTGCTTGTGGCAGAGGTGGAAGTGGCTGTCTTCAATAGTTTAATAGCCGGAACCTGACTTTCAAGTTCCTCGACCGTTTTAAGGCCGTAATAGGGTTTGCCATTAATGATTAGGGCTGGAAGCTCCGGCTTCACTTTATATATGGAAGTGAGGGTGGAAATGGCGCCCAAGTCATAATAGTAATCGAAAGAATAGACGCGCAGGTCTGGGTACTTGTCGCGGAGCGCCGTCAAGACGTAGCCCATGCGCTCGCAGTCCTCGCATTGGTCCTCATCGGAAGAATAGAAGTAGAGGATGAAGGTGGGGTGGATATTGCATTTCTCGGTCAAACGCTTCATCAGGAGATAATCTTTGATTTCAAGGAGAAAATACGAACGCTTGAGAGAATCCACGTCTTCTTCGTTGAAGCTGGTGCTATTTTCGGCGTATGAAAGTTTCTCGCCCAAAGGGCCCAATTCTTTCGAAAGGAAGCCGGGGCCGATGTCTCTGCAGGAAGTTTCCGCGAGCAGGGCAAATTGCGTCTCGGACGAGAGAATGTCTAGCGCCACGCGGTCTTCTATCGAGCGGACATCTTCCACCTTTTTCCCGGCGAGCATATTGCTCGCCATAATGGCCGTGCCGAAGATAAGCCCGGTAATAAGGAAAGCCACTACGTATTTCTTTGAATCAACCATTACCTCCAACTTACCTTTCTCTTGAATATCGTGTCAAATAGGGCCTTGGAAAGCCAGAGCGGCACCATGAAGGTGTAGAGGAAGAGGTAGTAGAGGATGCCGCGATGAAATTTGAATTTACCGTCTGCGAGCCGTATAGAAAGGTAGAGAATAAAGAGAGTGAGAGCGACTGCCAGGGCGATAATAAGCGAGAGTACGCCGGTATTCACGAAATACCAGTCAAATGACGGCCAGGAGAATTTACCATTAAACCCGACCACCTGATAGCGATTGAATATTTGAATGGCCCTTTGAACCCAGCCCGATACGACATTTATGACCATAAAGAGACTTGAGAATATGGATATGGTGGCTATGGGCATGATGAACATGCCGAAGTGCCCGTAATTTTTATTGAAAAACAGTCCTTTGTAATCAAAGGCGTTATTAAGAAATCCGTAAGTCCAGCGCGCTCTCTGCTTTACCAATCCTCTTATATTGTCTGGAGTAGTAGTGTAGACATGGGCTCCGTGGGAGTTGACGATTTTATAATGATTCTTCTGCATGCGCATGGCCATCTCCATGTCCTCCGTCATATGGGCTTCCCGATAACCGCCAAGCTCATGGAAGACGCGGGTACGGAAGATGGAAAACGGACCGGGAGTGACGTAGAGCGCGCCCATGGATGAGAGCATCCGGCGGAGAAAGATTGACCAGCTGTACTCGGTCTTCTGGATGTACTGCAGAATGTTTTTCGGCTCATGCACCTTGATTGAAGAAGTTACCGCCATTACGGAGCCGTCTTCAAAGTGGGGAACTATTTTCCGCAAGGCGCTTGCCGTGACGAATGAATCGGCGTCGAGACAACCGACCAAAGCCGATGTCACATTCTCAATGGCAAGATTGACGGCAGTATGCTTGCCTCCGTTTGTTTTATCCAATATTTTCACTTGCGGATTGGATTTAAATTGAGCGAGGACTTCCAGGGTACTGTCTGTCGAACCATCATTGACCAAGACAAGCGACAACTTCTCTTTCGGATAGTCGAGATTCAAGAGCGATTCGATGGTGGCTCTGACCGTTTTTTCCTCATTAAAACAAGGCACTACGATGGTAACGGCGGGGTTCAAGGCCTCTGGACGAGGCCTTGAGAGCCATTCATTCTCGCGTCTTATTTCCGAGCGCACTTCAAGGTAAGTAATGAGCAGAAACACTTCGAAAAAAAGCGAGATGAAAAGGGAACAATAAAGAATAATGGTTTGAAACTCGGCCATTGCGATAAAAGTTACTATACCATAGCATATAAGACGATGTCGGAAAAGATAATCATACAGTCGGAGGAAGAGCGGGTCTTACGGCAAAAACTTGAAGAAAGACATGATGCGGAGGCGGAGAGGATGAAACGGCTTTTGAATATGCCTGACTTGTCCAGAATTGCAGGAAGCCCAATTAAGGCCATTATTGACCACATCTTGAATCAGGGCGATTTTAAGAATTTCGACACGATACAAACACCGGAAATAATTGACTCGGAGCTGATTTTTAAACTCTTTAATTATCCTAAAGACCATACGGAAAGATCGCCGTCTAATACTTACTATATAGACAAGAAATACATTCTTCGGCCATTGACAACGATTATGTGGCATTACTATTTGAACCAACCCGAAACCAAAAAACGAATTGAGGCAGAAGATACGCTCGGATTTTTCTCATTCGGCAAAGTCTACCGTAAGGATGAAATAGATCGAACGCACATGAATGTCTTCCACCAGATGGATGGCGGATTCCTTATACCGAAAGCTAGAAAAAATATCTCTATCGATGATTTACAGGACGTTCTCGTAAATATTGCAAAAGCCGTGTTCGGTATAGATATTAAATACCGATTCAATAAAGATATTTTCCCTTATACTGATCCCTCTCTGGAAATGGAGGTGGAAGTTAATGGCCGGTGGGTAGAGGTGCTTGGGTGCGGCATTATGACTGACGCGCTTGTACGAAATATGGGGCTTGACCCCGCCAAATGGAGCAACTGGGCATTTGGGTTCGGTATCGAGCGATTGGCCATAATTTCTATGGACCTGCCGGACATACGTTTACTCTGGTCAAATGATGAGCGGGTGAAAAAGCAGCTCAAGCTGGGGCAGAAATATAAAGAAGTTTCCAAATTCCCGCCGGTCATACGCGACATCTCTTTCATCGTGCCTAAAGCTTTCATCCTTAACGATTACTTCGACCTGATACGAGAAGTGGGGGAGGGCATAGTAGAAAACGTAGAGCTTCTAGATAAATACGAGAATGCCGAGAAGTTCGGAGAAGATAAAATTTCATACACTTTCCGCATTACCTACCGCCATCTCGAGAGAACCCTTACCAATGAGGAAGTGAACAAAATCCACGCCGAATTGGAGAGGAGAACTGAGTCGGATTTCAAGGCGGAAATTAGAAGAATCTAATCCCCAAAATCGCTTTCTTTTAGGCCTTATTTATGCTAGAATAAGGGTAAAGAGATATGGCAGAAAAAGAGCAGAGAGGAGCGCATAAATACAGCGCGGAGTCCATTACCGTCCTGGAAGGATTAGAGCCCGTTCGCAAGAGGCCGGGAATGTACATCGGTACTACGGGGCCGGACGGCTTGCACCACCTGGTAGTTGAAATTTTCGATAACTCAAGGGACGAAGCCATGGGCGGTTTCGCCAATGACATCGAAATCACCCTCTTGCCCGGCAACCGAGTCCGTGTAGCCGACAACGGCCGCGGCATACCGGTCGATATCCATAAACAAACTAAGGTTTCCGCTTTAGAGACCATCATGACTACCCTTCATGCTGGCGGCAAATTTGGCGGGGAAGGATACAAGGTCTCCGGCGGCCTTCACGGCGTCGGCGGCTCGGTGGTCAACGCTCTTTCCATCTTTTGCCGCGCCGAAGTCCATCGCGATGGCGGAGTCTACGTTCAGGAATACAGCCAGGGCAAGCCGAAATCGAAAGTGAAGAAGGTGGAAGGTTCTAATCTGCACGGCACTATCATCACTTTTGAGCCGGACCCGGCCATCTTCCCGGATACAAATTTTAATTTTGACCGGATTGTTGCACATTTGCGCCAACAGGCATATTTGGTTAAGGGATTACGCATATCGGTCATTGATTTGAGAGAAATCCAAAAGGTAACCGACACCGAAGTCTTTTACATCCGTGAACTTTCTTTGGATGCGCCATCTATGTCGTTTTATTTCGAGGGTGGACTGGTTTCTCTTGTCCGTTTTGAGAATGAGCATAACAAGCCGATACACAAAAATATTTTCTATGTCGATAAGAAGGTGAACGGTAATGAATATGAGACTGTGGAAGTAGCCCTTCAGTACGTGGATGACATTTCTTCCCGCGTATTGCCGTTTGCCAACAATATTTATACCGCCGAAGGCGGTACTCATGTCACCGGTTTCAAGACAGCACTCACCCGAAGTCTCAATAATTACACCAGGAAGAACAATTTAGTGAGTGAGAAGGAAGATAACTTTACTGGAGACGATGTGCAGGAAGGGCTCACGGCTGTTATCTCGATAAAGCTCAAGGAAATCCAGTTCGAAGGCCAGACCAAGGCGAAATTGGGCTCGGTAGAGGCCCAGAGCATGGTTACGACGGTCTTCGGCGACGCATTCTCTGCCTTCTTGGAAGAAAATCCGGACGATGCCCGGGCCATAATCCAGAAAGTAGCGCTAGCCCTTAAGGCAAGAAAGGCGGCCAAGGCGGCCAAAGATTCCGTCCTCCGTAAGGGCGCATTAGAGGGTATGACGCTCCCCGGCAAACTCGCTGACTGTCAATCCAAGTCGGCTGAAGAGTCGGAATTATTCATCGTTGAGGGAGATTCTGCCGGCGGCACCGCCAAGCAGGGGCGGGACAGGCGCATCCAGGCAATCCTTCCCCTTAGGGGCAAAATTTTAAATATTGAACGCGCCCGTCTCGACCGAATGCTCGCGTCCGAGCAGATTAAAAACCTGGTGATTGCCTTTGGCACGGCGATAGGAGACACGTTTGATATTACAAAACTCCGTTATCATAAAATAATCATCGCCACCGATGCCGACGTCGACGGCGCGCACATCCGCACTCTTCTTCTTACGCTCCTTTATAGATTCTTCCGCCCGCTCATTGATACAGGATATGTCTACATAGCCCAGCCGCCGCTCTACAAAATAAAACTCGGCAAGGAAATGCATTACGTCTACTCCGACGCGGAGAAAGAGAGAGTAGTCGGACCGAATACCGGCGATATTCAGCGTTATAAGGGGTTGGGGGAAATGAACGCCGAAGAACTTTGGGAGACGACCATGGATCCAGCAAGAAGAATTTTGAAACAAGTGACTATCGATGACGCACGCGAGGCGGACCGCATCTTCGACATCCTCATGGGCACCGACGTCCCTTCCCGCAAATCTTTCATCCAATCGAACGCCAAAAAAGCCGTTTTGGATATATAATCATGGAAACGAGAATTGTTAAGAATAAGATAAGCCGAGAAGAGTTAAACGAGCTCGCTCACGAACAATACGTAGATATCATTAAAGCTGTGGTTGATGTGGAACAGGAAATTATGGGCGTGGGTGGGGAGCTCCATGTCGATATCCAATCAATTTTGATCGATAAAGAAAATTCAAAAGGAGAAAATACTTGGGGAATTAACATGCTTTTGGATAAAATAGGGAACGAATTCATCCAATTTGACTCAATGATAAATCTAAAACCTCTGGCTGGGAACAAAACCCGCGGAGTAGAAAATATTGATATGCAAAATAAAATCAGGGAAATTGTAATCAAACTGGTCAAATAACATGGCAATTTCCAGAGAACGCTGGCAGAATTTGACGCTCGCTGAGCAGTTGGGCAATATCGGGAGCGAAGTCGGCCGCGCTGCAACCTGGCAAGGCAAAGATGAAAAGTATTTTTGGGGTGCTGTTACTCGGGCGTTAGAGCTTTTTGATCTCACTCGAGAAGACAAGCGCTGGAGAAATAGACTAATGGAAATAAACCGCGCTTTTGAAACTTTTGCGGATGCGGTTTTGGGCGGTAACGTTTACCAAAGTAATTTAAAAGATTTAGAGCAATATTTCATGCTCTTTGCTCTCCACGCCAACGCCAAAAAAGCTGTTCTGGACATATAAATAACGAAAAACACCGCTAAACCTTTGAAGCCGACGCATATGTGCCGGCTTTTAAGTTATCCACAGTTTGAAGGGAAATGGGAGTATGGACGTCTAGTATTGTGGCGGGGGGTGGGATAGAATAGTATCTAGTGGGAAATAGTGGTAATATGAAAAAGCAATGTTTATTGGCGAATACAAACATACGGTTGACGAGAAGAATCGTTTCTCTCTGCCGGCTAGATTCCGAGAAGCTCTCGGCAGAAAAGTTGTTGTTACTCGAGGCAAAGATCATTGTCTTTTTCTCTACCCCCACAAAGTCTGGCTTCAGATCTCCGAGGAGGTTAAGAAGCTAGGCCATGTAGCGAGCGATCATCGCTATGCGCGGTTCACGTTTGCTGGTGCATCTGAGATCGAGATTGACTCCATCGGCCGCATCCTCATCCCCGAATTCTTACGGGAATTCGCGGGCCTGAAGAATCCGATCGTCGTTACCGGCGTCCACGACAGAGTGGAAATCTGGAATGACAAGAGGTGGACGGCTTACAGGAAGAAGCTCGAATCAGAGTATGCATAGACCAGTTCTTTTACAAGAAGCAGTGGATGGCCTCGACCTGAAAGACGGAGAGGTGTTCGTAGATGCTACATTTGGGGCCGGCGGACACACCAGAGAAGTCTTGAGGCGATACCCGAGAGTAAGAGCCATAAGCATCGACCAGGACCCTGAAACGGGTGCGGAGATTACCGGTAATTTCCGGGACTTGGACAAGCTATTGGGAGACTTAAAACCGGATGCAATCCTCTTCGACATCGGCTTCTCGAGCGACCAGCTCGCGTCGGGTAGAGGATTTTCCTTCAACTCTGACGAACCTCTCGATATGCGTCTCTCGGGCAAAGGCCTGACTGCCGCCGATATCCTGAACTCCTGGAATGAACATGCTCTTGAGCTCATCTTGCGAGGATTCGGGGAAGAGAGACGCTCAAGGCAGATCGCTCACGAGATCGTGAAGAGGAGAATGGTAAAACCATTCAAAACCACATTCGATTTGGTAGAAGTGGTAGGGAAAAGGCGGGGAAAGATTCACCCCGCGACGAAAACTTTCCAGGCCTTGCGCATCGCAGTGAACGAAGAACTCACTTCTCTTGAAGAAGGATTGGAAAAAGGATGGGAAATATTGAAGCCCGGAGGAAGATTTGCGGTAATAAGTTTCCACAGTTTGGAAGATAGGATAGTAAAAAAAAATTTTAGGGAGAAGGGGGAAAGAAGGAAACCAATAGTGCCGACGGAAGTTGAGATAAGGGAGAACCCTCGCTCCCGAAGCGCCAAATTAAGGATTATTAAAAAATTATGACCCTTCGATAATACTCAGGGTCATGGTGAGTAAAATCGAACCATGAAGAGAAGAATCAAAATAAATTATAACCAGCTCTCTCTCCCGTTTACGGAGAGGGGCGCGAGAACTATTTCACTCGAAGACAGGCGCCGTTTCTTCTGGTTTTTAGCGGGAATATGCTTTTTCGCCCTTGTTCTTTACATCTATGCCATAGAGGCGACGGCAAGAAACATTGCCATGCGGGCAAATTTGGAGATGCGGGTAGCCGAGGCGGAAGGGAAGCTCTCTTCTCTTGAATTCGCTTATATTGAACTTAAAAACAATGTGAGTATCGAGCTTGCCCGCCTATACGGCTTTGAGGAGGTAAAAAGACCGTTGTACATTTCAAGGAGCAAGGATAATTCCCTTACTTTAAATGACGTTAAAAGGTAAAATAGGGGCCCATGCCGGGTTTTCAAAACAGATTGCGCTTCCTAACCCTTCTGGTGTTGCTTTTCGCCCTGCTTCTTGTCGCCAAGCTGTATTTCCTTCAGATAGTATCCGGCGAAGATTTCAAGCTCAAGGCAGAGCACCAGTACGTGGCTGGCATCAATTATTTCGACCGGGGGTCGATATTTTTTTCTACCAAAGACGGTACGCTGGTACCCGCCGCGACAGTAAAGCTCGGCTTCACCATCTCTCTTAATCCGAATATCCTCAAGGACCGGAGCGACCTCGAGGAGATATATGGGCGCTTAAACGCCATCATCCCTTTAGATAAAGAAATTTTTCTTTCCAAGGCGAAAAAGGTCAATGACCCGTATGAAGAGCTCTCCCGCCGTCTTTCGGATGAGCTGGCGGAGAGGATACAGAATGAGGAACTTCCCGGAATTTCCGTTACCCGGGAGCGCTGGAGAAGTTATCCGGGGGAGAAGATGGCCGCGCACGCTGTAGGCCTCATCGGGTATTCAGGTAATGAATTGGCCGGTCGCTATGGCTTGGAACGCTTCTATGACAAGACGCTTGAGAGAAGCGGAGATGATGTTTTCGTAAATTTCTTCGCGGAAATATTCTCAAATATAAAGTCGGCGGTAGAAGAAGATGAAAGATTGGAAGGAGATATTGTCACCACTATCGAACCGTCGGTCGAGGCGTTTCTGGAAAGCGAAGTAGGGAAGGTGACGACGACTTACTCTTCAGACTTCTCCGGAGCCGTTATCATAAACCCCCAAACCGGAGAAATCTTTGCCATGGCCTTGAATCCCGCCTTTGACCCGAATTTTCCGCAAAATGAGAAGGATTCTTCTGTTTTTAGGAATATCCTGGTGGAAGACCGCTACGAGATGGGCTCGATTATCAAAGCGTTGACTATGGCTTCCGGGCTCGACTCCGGCGCTGTAACCGCGAAAACCGTCTACAATGACCCCGGCTGTATTACCCTAAATACCAAAACGTTCTGTAATTACGACGGGCAGTCGCACGGCTATAACTTGTCTATGCAAGAGGTACTCAACAAGTCATTGAATACCGGTGCCGCCTTCGTAGCTTCGAAAATAAGTACGCGGAAATTCGAGGATTACATGCTCCGCTTCGGGCTTGAGAATCTTACCGGCATAGATTTGCCTAACGAAGGGAAGTCCATTGTGTCAAACTTGAAGACTCATCGCGACCTAGAGGCAGCCCAGGCCTCGTTTGGGCAGGGTATTGCCCTTACTCCCATTACAACCGTACGGGTGCTTTCCGTCTTGGCAAACGGCGGCACCCTTATCACTCCGCATCTGGTCAAAGAGATCAGATATAAATTGGGGCCAACAAAGACCATTTCTTACCCTCGGGAAGAAGATGGGCAAAGAGTCATTTCTAAAGAATCATCGGCCGAAATATCAAGAATGCTTACCGAAGTTGTCGATAGAGCCCTCCGCTACGGCCAAATGCGGCTTGAGAATTATAGTGTCGCCGCTAAGACCGGCACCGCCCAGATTGCCAATCCGGCGGGGGGCGGTTACTACCAGGACCGCTTCCTTCATTCATTTTTCGGCTACTTCCCGGCTTATGACCCGCAGTTCCTCGTCTTTCTCTACACTTATTACCCCAAGAACGTCCAGTTCGCTTCCGAAACCCTGACCGACGCCTTTTTCGACATTACCAAATTCCTGATTAACTACTACGATATTCCACCAGACAGGCAAGCCCCGCCGCCTGCTTCATTCAGTCTTAATTGAAAAACAGATAATTTTTCGTTAAAGTGTTCAAGTTAACGGCCCTATCGTCTATCGGCTAGGACACAGCCTTCTCAAGGCTGTAAGCGGAGTTCGATTCTCCGTAGGGTCACATTCAGAAACTTCGGCAAGACTGAGCGAAATTCCGGCGGACGCCTTCGGCGTGTAGTGGTGTAGATAAAGGAATTCCAGCTTGCGGGTCTTGGCGAAAATGGAGGGTGGGCAAAATGAGATTGAGATAGTTTTATCTCTTAAAGCGGGGTTCGTTCCGAGAAATGGTCTTCAATAACTTTTTCGGCAAGATCTTTGAACCGATCAAGCCCTGCTGTGGCTTCCGGTGCGTTTCGCTCTACATGTCGTTCTGGGAAACCTATGTTTTTATCTTTCGCTTTTTTGTGTATTCCTTTCTTATCTCGCCATTCATAAAGTGCTCTGGTTGGACTTGAACCTTTATAATAAATAATTTTAGACGGCCTCTTTGCCGGATTTTCTGCAAAATGTGCCTCCCAGAATTCTTTTGAATTTATTGCGTTCTCGGCTTCTACATACAAAACTCCCTCTTTTTTCATTGAACTCTCGATAACTGAATCGACCGAATGAAATGGATCTTCCTCTCCATTTTCCTCACCTCGTTTTTGAACATCGAGACTGAATAAGTTATGGTAATTAAGTATGGCTATCTGAACTCGCCTGTCAGTTATGCCAAATTCCTGCTCTAATCTTTGGCGAAAGGGTTCTAATCTCTCTAGCAACTCTCTATTTTTTGGTAACAGATTAGGGCTATCCCAATTTTGATTGAGCTTACCTGTTATTTCCATAACTTGATTTGCGAAATTATAAAAATCAGGTGAATCCACCACTTTCCTGAAAACACTTTGATATTCAGAGTTTTTGATAGGATTTCCGTCTTTATCAAGTTTATAGCGCGACCCAGTTTTGTTATCAACTTTTGCTTCTTCTGGAATAAAGACTAGTCCAGCGTTCAAATCCATACCCCTTTCTTCATTGGCCCAAACTCATTGATCATTCCAATATCCTCCACCGGCTTCATTTAGCTGTCCGTTAAAATAATATTGTGAAGCAATATATGCAGATGGATAAGCAACAAAAATTTCATTTCCTTTTTCTGAGCCATAATAATAATCAGCAACCTCTTCTGTAGCAAAATGAATTGCCATCCTATCTGTATAGCTTCCTCCTTCTGCCTGATTCGCTTCTGTCATATTGGCAAGATGTTCCAAAGCTTCCTTTTTAGTGGAAAATTTATCCAGGTTAAGAAATTTTGCTATGGCCTTATCTTTCTCTCCTTCGACGAGGTGAACGCCAAGAGGCGAGCGCAATCTTCCGTCTTCCGCCATTTTCATAAATCCATCAACATAAGCTCCTTCACCAGCAGTATGATACATGTGTCCAATATGATCTCTGATTCCTTGTCGAGTGACGTGTGCCACCATTTCTTCAGGAAATCTCTTGAGTAAAAGCGAGTAATCTTCAAGTGGTAAAGATGCTAAATGTTCTTCGGAAAAATATTTAGTTATATCTTCCTTTGTATACTCACTTTCAGTCCATTTTCTTTTCTGCTCTTTGTAGAAATTACCAAGCATAACTTTTGCTTCCTGTAATGCTGGTGCCGTTTCTTCTGAAACTAGCTTTTCAGAAATCGCTCGTTCCTCAATAGTTTCGGCCTCTTGTTGTTGACTTAATTCCTCAAATGTTTTTTGCCCTACAGCGACATCGGCTCTAAGCTTTCTTAATTGAAAATAATTTAAAATCTTTCCAAGTCCAGAAGTAGAAAGTTCAATAATTTCATTTTCTAGATCGTGAACAGCTTCCAGCTGTTCCGCTATAGCCCGTTCACGCTCGTTCGTAGTTTCTTCTAACTCCGTTTGTCTTTCTGTTTGAGCGTCTTTTTCTGTAAAATATTCTGCTCGCTTCGCCCTAATTGCTCGGGCTGTTTGCTGTCGCTCTTCCGGCGACTCTTCTTTAGAAAACTCCTTTATAAATTGTGGTGGCTTCTCCATTATTTAACAGCTAAACTCTGATACTTAGCCATAATAGCTGTTTCCACTTCTGCCTTATCGCGGCCGTATTTTGCCGAAGATAACTTCTTAACAATTTCAATATTTGCTGGATCGCCAGTCTGTTTTGGCATTAGGCGGATATCAAATGGCTCGACAGGTTTGCCGTGCACAAGCATTTTGATATAAGCATTGAAGTTATCGATACTTGCTAAGTCTTGGGCTGTAAAGTTTGGAGCAAATTGCTTCTCTAGATATTCAGCATTATCTTGCCCGACTCGGAAAGCGCAAATAGTGCCAACATTTCCAAACACAGCATTTTTGATCTCGTCTTGAAGCTGGGCGATGAACTGGTGGGCAATGGTAAGAGAGAGCTTGTATTTCCTAGCTTCTGAGAGAATAGTGGCGATGGAGTTGGTAGTGATATTCTGGAACTCGTCAATGTAGAGATAAAACGGTGGTAGGTTTTGGCCTAGTGAATCTACACGTGAAAGCGCGGCCATCAAAATTTTGCCCACAAGAATTAGGCCGATAAGATTGGCATTTATGTCTCCTAATCTGCCTTTTGAAAGATTTACCAAAAGGATTTTCTTGCTGTCCATAATTTCACGGAAATTGAATGAGGATTTCTCTTGAGCGATTATCGGACGCATAATGTCATTGGCCAGAAAAACATCAAACTTGGAAGTGATGTATGGAACCATATTCACAAGCGCCGCTTCGCCTCCGGCCTTGCCGGCGATCTCATTCCAGAACTGGACGACTACCGGATTCTTGCAGCGAGAAATTTTGAGATCCCGGTATTCCTTGCTAGACATCACTCTAGAAACGTCCAGCAAGGTCGAACCGGATTCCGGGTCTTCTATCACAAGCATCGTGGCATTTCTGAAGTATTGCTCGAACATCGGTCCCATAGATTCCGGCACTCCGCCATAGAGCTTTTGGAAGATGTTAAAGAGCTCATTGACCACGAAGGTCTTCTGCTCCGGGAAATGAGGATCGTATTCCAGCATATTGAGAGCCATCGGCCTATCAAGAGAGGCGGGGTCAAAATAAATCACATCTTCCAAACGCTCTTTAGGGATTTGAGAAAGCACATCTAAAACATCTGAGCCATGCGGGTCTATCATGCACACACCCTCACCTTTTTTAATGTCATCTACGATCATATTTTTAAGCAGAGTAGATTTACCTGTGCCTGTCTGGCCAATGGCATAGAAATGCCTCAAGCGGTCTTCTGGCGCGATATGGATCTGCTTCTCGACGCCCTGAAAGGCATTTATTCCAAGAAGCGTGCCGACTTCTGAAATTCCGATCGGAGGCGGGGCGCTTCTTGAGCTAGAGCGAGAAAGAGTGGAGCTTGAAGCAAGCGCTTCGGTGTGGAAATGGAGGATAGTAGAGAGTTCTATAAGATTTAGGGGCATTTTCTCACTATCTTTGAACATCCTAAAAATAAATGCCTGATAAAATTCCGAATCTTTAAAGGCAAAAAGTCCTGACGCCTTAGCTCTTTGCCACTTAATAGATTGCTTACCTGGATTTTCAAATTGATTAAAGGCAGACTCAAAGTTGTGCATCAGTCCTTCTGATTCGGCTTCCGTCGGAGTGGAGATCGCTAAGCGTATATTTGTTTCTACTATCGGACTCCCAAGCTTCTTTTTGACCGCTTCCAGGACAGACTGGTCTATGATTGGAGGATTCTCTTCTTTTTCTTTTTTCTTACTGAAAAATGCTTCTCCTATAGTTCTGGTAAATTCCATAGCCAAGCTATCATCACGCAAGGCTTCTTTAGGGCTTTCTCCCTTCTCAATCTTTTTTAAAGCGCTCTCAAACTTTTTTGTATAAGTATCTCCGATCGGCTTAAAGACGATTTGGAGAGTGGCTCCGGCGCCTACTTTAGGAATTTTAGAAAAGCCGTTGAGAATAACATTGAGTGGATCAGAACCAAAGTTATCAAAAGTTTTTAGTGGATAGGCAGGAGAGGATGAAAGTGAAGCGCTAGCTCCCAGAGTAGTACCAAATTCGTTAAAAATATTATAGTCGTGTTCTCGAGGAACGAGTTTAGCTTTCGGAAAAATAGCAAGGAGCTGTTTGCTGAATAATTCTTTTCTCGCTTCCGGCACAGAAACAAAGGCTCTTGTGTCCTCCTCTCCATCTGGATTAGCAATTTCAAAAACTAAATGGCTTACTTTATCCTTCTTATCTCCGGTAATAGAGAGCAAACCGGCATAAAACTGCTCCATACTCTTTATAAGCTCGACTAACGGCTTTTCGTTCTCCTTTACTTCCTTCGGTAGAACTATTTCAAAAAGGCGCATATGCAGGGCTTGATAAATTGGGCCAGTTTCTTTTATAGCAACTGGCAAATCTTGTATGACACGATCGATAAGGAAAGCGTGGAAGTCATCTTCTGAACGCCAGTCCTTAATTTTTTCTACCACCGAAAGTGCATGAGAAATACCTTTAGCTTCTGCTAGAGTCATCATTTCTTGAAGCTGGGTTTCCTGATGTTTTTCTAGAATCTGTTCGGCATCCTTCTCAATTTCTGGCGTTTGAGCTACAGGCGCACCTATACCAGCTTCTTTTTTGAACTCTGCAATAGATTCGCGGACCACAGACACTCTCTCCGTCTCCGCTCCGGCGCTCCCCAGCTTCTTTTCGGCCTCCAAGACCTTAGAGCGCAAGTATTCAAGTTCCTGTTCGGGGGTGGTAAATTTTAGCCCTTCTGACATAGGGACATTATAGCTCAAACTTGTCCTAGGGATATGCCCAACGGCTCATATAGATAAGCCGCCGTTGGGCTATGGTTGCGTTTTCCTGCTCAAAGGATAGAATTAAGCCATTAAATATTAAACAACAAAAACATGGGAATGGAAGGAGCACCACAGATGCCAGCTACTCCAGACGAATCTGAGAGAGTGGAAGATGTTGAAAAAGCCCAAGTTATGGCAGAGGCGGAAATCAGAGGAGGGGAGTATGCAAAAATGGCAAACGAAATAGCGGAAGATGGAAGAGGCGCAGTTATTGAAAATAGAGATGTGTATGGAGATTTAAAGTCAAAATCACTCGGTCCGCGACAATTTGGGCCCGAAACAACGGAAAAAGAGATGAGAGCAGCATTTGGAGAGGCGGCCGAAAGTGCCACAAAAACAGCTGAAGAACATAGAGAAAAAGCTGGTAAGTATTACGACTCTGTAAAAAATGTTTTCAGCGGATTAGAGGGAGATCCGGCAAGAGAATCTCTTTTGCAACAAAAAGCCCTGGAATATCTTAAGACCGAAGATGCAGAGTACTTCAATAGAGAATTTTCTGGAGAGTTGGATGAAGAAGGCTATCTTTATAAGAAAGATGGAACCACTTCAAACACTAAGCCTAGTCAAAATATTGGAGGTGGCTTGGCTATGGAGAAAGTGATGCAAATGGTAAGGGCTGAACTTAAATAATGGATCAGGATATCCATAAAAAATTTTCTGGCCACTTATGCAGTAAATGCGGCGGCCCTGCTCCGGGGTGGAAATGTCCGGCTTGTGGCGTGACAGCAACAGCTTTCGATTCCTCTCACGCGCTTACCTGCCTAGCCAAAGGTAGTATAGAAGCTCAATGCCAGAAATGTGGCCAGGCTGAATCAAGATGCACGTGTGTTTAAATTTATCCTATGGTCTTACTATATTTAATAATCGGAGCGGTGGTTGGATATGCACTTGGTTTTATGAGGGGTGTCAAAACATGTGCGGAATCTGAGGTGAATAGAGAACGCAATGAAAAGATCATGGAACTTTTTGAAGGAAAAGATTCCATTAACAATGATGATATTCAGAAATTGTTGGGGGTATCGGACGCTAGCGCAACTAGATACCTAGACGAACTAGAAAAGGAAGGAAAAGTTAAACAAGTAGGTAAAACTGGCAAGCATGTGTATTACGAAAAAGCTTAATGACAGAAGAAACAGCACAGCCAAGCGTGGTAAGTGAGCCAGTAGTTGAACCCGCACCTATTCCCGAGCCAGTTGCTGTAGAACCAGTACCTGAACCTCAACCTACCGAACCAACTCCAACGGCTCAACCCGTTGAGCCGTTGGAGCCTGAGCCTATTTCTGAACCAGAGCCCATCCCCGAACCCACTCCTGAGCCTGTTTCTGTAAATCCTGAACCTCTGCCGGTTATCCTTTCTGGGCCACTCATAACAAAACAAGACAGCCGATCACTCCTCGCAAAAGCCAGAGACATAATTCAGTTCCGAAAGCGTAAGAAACTTGAGAAGATAATGAACTTGTTCCTGAAAAAGCAGAGTATCACTAACGATGAAGTAGAGAAACTTCTGCATATCTCTGATGCCACAGCTACCAGATATCTGGACCAACTGGAACGTGAAGGAAAGATACAGAAACAAGGAAATGGTAAGTATGTGTCGTATGTAAGAATCTAAGGGAGTAAGCTCACTGACCTAACGACTAAGTGAGCTAGTGCGCGCACGGGTGGCGTGGGGCAAGCACAAGAGTAATGAGCTCGGGCTGTTTCCGCTAGGGCGTCTGGACTACACGAACGCCGACGTTAAACGAAGTTTCTGTAAGTAATAGCGAAAGCTACACCCTGCAAGTATAATGTAAACAAGGAGAGGGGTTGTGCGAGGGTGGACTCCGAAGGCACGCAATACAAGCCACTTTCTCTAAGAAAAGATAAAGATTAGACAGCACTATAAACTCCAAACCACCTCTGCGAGGAGGAGACCGAAGCTGGGGAGAGGAACCTCTCCTCTCCCCAAAGAGAAGCGGGTAGGGCTTGCGGCTCATTTACCCGGTATTTGAGCCGCAAGCTAAACTACCCGCACATAGGCATCTAGGCGCTCGTAGGCCATAGCGGAAACAGCCCGAGGCGGATGCCGAGTGGTGCACCCGTAGTCCTGACTTAAAGCCAGACCGAGCACAATGCATATTGCCTTCCTAGCCGAGCCCCATCGCTCATACTTCTGAAAAAATCCAACCCCCGCCAACTCTAAAAAGAATGGAAGCGATGGGGCGAGACAAGCCCAGCGCCGAAGGCGCTGGGCGAAAGTTAGCACATTAGTGGAGCGTAGTAGGAGGTCTAAAGTTAAAAGGAATACGAAGCGTGCACCTTAACCTTGAGACTGGAAATAAGTTCGAGCAAAGATGATAATATGGTCACAGTTATCAACAAATTATGCACAGAATTATCCAGATAATCAAGTTGACAGCTAAAAGGACTTTTGATAACCTCTTAGGCAGATCAGGGCGCTAAAAGCTGTTTGGATAGGAGTGAGTGGAGCAACTCACTTTCTGGACCTCTTCGAAAGGGGAGGCCTAACAATGGCAAACAGTAATATGTGCCTGTCGACTCCGGTGTCGTGTATCGGCAAGGTGTGCGGGTAAAACTGCACTCTGGCCGAAGCAGGCCCGGGTTGTCGAGGTCTCGTCTCAGGACTCCGAATACGATCTCCAGTCGTAGATGGAAATGGGATACCGTAACGCAGAGATGTGTTCCGGGGCAAGGTCAGGGGGCAGGTGGAAATCCTGCGGGTTGATCCAAAGTGATCTAATGCCGTTGGCGTAACAGCTGACGAAACAAAAATCACGGTGGAGAAACCCACCCCTGGTCTTAGCGAAGCTCTTTATGCAAACCCTCGGCCACTTCCGGTCGGGTGGTTTTTTGTTTTATAGTATCTATATGTTAACTTTCAAAGAAAAAGTCTACGCAGTAGTAAGGAAAATTCCGAAGGGGAAAGTTTTGACGTATCAAGAATTAGCGAGAAGGGCAGGGAAGCCGAAGGCGTATCGGGCAGTGGGTAATATTTTAAATAAAAATTTCGATCCCAAGATTCCCTGCCACCGCGTCATCCGTTCGGATGGCAAGCTCGGTGGTTACAATAGAGGAGAGAAGGCGAAGCTTTCAAAATTAAAAGCGGAAGGGTACCTGAAATAGTTTAAGGGCGGGCCACAGTAGTGGCCCGCCCTCTTCACCTTCTACTCCTCGAACCTTGGCTCGGTACGCCAGTTCTCTTTCTCTGCGAGTACATCCAGGCGCTCCTGGACACCCGCTCCTGCTGCGCAATTACTGAACGCCGCTCGAACCTTTTTTGCCTACCCGTCCGAAGCTCTTGAGCGAAGGCGGGAACGCAATCCCGAATGATGCCGCGCCTGCCTGCCCGCCAAAGCCTTGGCGATGGAGGGCGGCGCGGTAGAAACCAAACCGCTCCGCCGCCGTTGAAACTTTGGCGGACAAGTCGGGCGGAGCGGGAAGGAAAGGGAGTTTGGGGGGAAGGAATTTTTGCCCGCCCTCGCTTTCCGCCGCCGCCGAATTTCGTGCCAACGAAGTTGGCGCACCACAGAAGTTATTGATGTTTCTAAATTCTAACCTTTATGGTATCATTAAAGCAACATTTAATCAAAAATTATGGAACAAAATTTTGACCCAACTTTACAGCCAAATTTACCCGAAACTCCAATGCAACGAGATCCAATAATTAATAAGGGGCTAATTATTGCTTTGGTCATTACCGTCGTTTTAGTTGGTGGGTATTTCGTTTTAGCAAAATATCAATCATGGTGGCCGTTTACTGATGCCGCATTCTCTGCGTGTAGTAAGTTTTCTGATCCACTGGAAAGAAGTCATTGTTACACCGATCTATCAATAAAATCTAATAACTCTGACTTGTGCAAGAAAATAGACGGAAACAAAGATGGTTGTTATAGATCTGTCGGAGAAGCACTAAAAGATATATCTGTTTGCAATAAAATTCAGGGTAGTAGGGCGAAAGAATATTGCATATTACATGTAAGTGGTTCTGGGGGATTAGTTCCCGAAACAGCGGTAAAAAAAGGCAATTGTGCCAACCCCGATATAGAAGCACAGGATTATTGTTACGCCGATGACGCTTTTACTTTTGAAGATCCTACTCTTTGTGAAAAAGTACAAGATCCCGCGAAAAAAGATGATTGCTACGCTCCAATGACTGTGGCACTTGCCTCAAATATAGAAAATACATGCGGCAAGATTCAAGATATAGAGAAAAAGGAAAGGTGCTACGGGGGTGTTGCTCAAGCAAAAAGAGATTTCAAAATTTGTGACATGATTAATAATGAGGGAGTAAAGAATGAGTGCTACAGGAGTGTTAGTTATGAGATTGGATATCGAGAAGGTATTTCTAAATGCAGTAATGTCCAAAATCAAAATCTAAAAGATATTTGCTCTAACGCAGCTAAAGACCGAGAAGCAAATCCATGACCACATTATAGAAAATTTAAATTTTAGAGTTGGGTTAAGCAACTCTTACAGACGGATTCGGAGACAAAAATCCGTCGGTGTGCTTAACCCACATCGGCGGATTTTTGTCTTTATGATTATCATTAAAAGAAATTTAGGGAGTAAAATTGTTGTGTGCGCACGGGTGGG
>ERZ1292623.758-Hain-H51-01um-R1-758-length-33155-cov-8_pt1 | contig 33155 bp, 32 predicted proteins | sample MGYA00564398_ERZ1292623 | MGnify/ENA primary metagenome ERZ1292623 (study PRJEB36523, sample SAMEA6512633) | groundwater metagenome | collected 2019-01-07 | study: AquaDiva: Metagenomics assemblies of 32 groundwater samples
GCTCAAAGGCTGTTACCAATTCACCTGAAACAATCTTCATGAGATTAGGCTGCCCCTGGTCTGATAGAAGATGATGTCCCCAGACATTCCATGAGACAACAAGTTCAACAAGCAGCGCCGCCCTTGCAATATTCTGCATATAAAGCGGCTTACCAGAGATGATTGTGGCAAGCAGATACCATGTGCCTGCAACATAAATCAGTACAAGCCCGTCTGCAATAAGGTCAAGCCCCCACCAGTAGATATTTTTATATATTAGCGCATCAAACCACTCTGCTGATAAAGGCATGCCCATAAAAGAGTAGGCAGCATGGTATAAAAAGATTACTGATATCCCGCCAAGTACAAGGGCGTCCAGAATAGTATCAAGACTGCCTCTGAAAATGGCTACAATAGGCAGAGGCATAATGGGTTCCTTTTCTACACCTTTCTTTGTCAATTTGCGGTAGAGATTAATAAAGCCGTCAATGCCAAGTGCAGACAACAGCATAGGGCCAAGCGGCTCTTTTTCATCCCTTTTATGAAAGATTGTGCCAAAGAGGTTATAACAAAATATGAACACTCCAGTCATGATCAGGATATTGCCGATGGCAAAACTTCCAAGCGCATAAGGTGAAAATTCCTTGGAAACAGGGAGCGGCCAATAATTTGTATAGAGCGCTGCGTAGCGGAAAAGAAACCCGCTCAGCCACACAATGGCTGTTCCGGCTGCCATCAATATCCATGTCAGTTCTGCAAGCCTCTGGCTGTAGATTGTTTTATTAGTTAAAGTTGGCACAAGAAAATAAAATGCGCCAAATACTAGCATAAAACTGCTTCCAAAGATGCCCACCATTGGGTGCGCACCCATAATGGCAAAGTAGTGGTCAGGGTCCATTAAGTCATAATTGATTTGATGCGCCCGCATTAGCATGCCTTCTAAGATGGTTACCCCGTAAAAAATCAGGGAGATAACCGCAAAGCGAAGGGCTACCCGTTGTAAAGGCGTTAAATTTGATACTTGTAACATTTTTCCTCCATAGATTAATTAGTTTTGTTTTGCATCTTATTTTCTAAAATCAATTGAGCCAATGCAGGTCCTGACGCAACAGCCACTGCATTTTTAATTAAGATATTTCCGCCTTTTGGTCCTGAATATTCTGTAGAACGGATAGAGTATTTACCCGGCTTTTCAAACTTCCAGACAAGATCATTAGCGCTTCCCGGCACCACCTGCATCTGAAAGACTATTGAACCATTTTCCCTGAAAAGTCCAAATCCATAAGTATAATCCTTAGAGTGAAGGTTAAAGCGGACGGTTTGCCCCTCTTCTATAACAAGGGTTTTTTCAGGCAGGGTAAATTTGTAATCAGCAATTGAGATATTGAATTCCTTGTCAGCCTTAATCTTATCGCGGTTCAAATCCCATTTTACCCATGGTATCATGTTGTAAGTCATTATATGGATTCCTACGCCTACGAAAACTAAGAGGCCGATCCATCCATAAAATGGTATCTTGATTTTTGGTATAATCTTTATTTCTCTGGTAAGTCCAATGGTATACATACCGACCATAGAGATTACTATTGCTACATAAATAACATAGACAACCTTCATTAAATTTAAGACATGGCTTGAATCAATCATCTTCCCTTCCCTCCATTTATTATTGTTGGATTTAATAATCCTTCCCATATATAACATATACAAAAAGGGTGCCAAAGGGGAAAAAGCCTACAATTTTGTTATTAAAAAATTATAATCGTTTAATATAAAGATTGTTTTTAAATTTAAAGAATATCCATTTTTGTAAGACATGAAGATATTCATTTGCCTCAATACATACATTTTTGTAGATAATCCTTCAGTTTTGTAGGGTAATGTAATGAATGAGATTAAACCTGCTTTTATTGACAAATGGAAAGGTGTTGGATAGAATTAGGTAAAATTTTAAAGGGGCTTTATGCCAAAAGGACTTCAAAAATATCTCAGGCTTCAGGCAATGCCGATACCCTTCTGTCCAGGGTGCGGGCATGGGATACTAATGACCGCAATACTCCATGCTATTGATGAGGCTGGGCTTGATATCAATAATATGGTTTTTGTCTCTGGTATTGGCTGTGCTGGCTGGATACCGAGCCCGCATTTTAATGCAGATACACTTCATACAACGCATGGCAGGCCAATAGCCTTTGCAACAGGTGTAAAGCTTGCGAATCCCAAATTGAAGGTTGTTGTAATATCAGGCGACGGCGATTTGGCTTCCATTGGCGGCAATCACCTTATACATGCTGCAAGAAGGGATATGCCCATAACTGTTATATGTGCAAATAACAGCATCTATGGAATGACAGGCGGGCAGGCATCATCTACAACACCTGTTAAAGCAATAAGCAAGACTACGCCTGCTGGTAATAAAGAGACGCCATTTGACTTATGTAAGTTAGTTATTGGCGCAGGCGCAACATATGCTGCAAGATATCCTGTTGCTCCATTAAAGCCATTGATTAAATCCATAATCAATGCATTAAATCATGAAGGCTTTTCCTTTATTGATGCGCTTTCACCTTGCCCGACATACTTTGGAAGGATGAATAGAATGAAAAGGCCTGTTGAAATGTTTGATGATTTAAAAAAGAGGTGCAAGAGGATTAAAAAAGGTGAGAAAGTTAAGGAAGGCATAATACCAATCGGAGAGTTTGTTGGGTAAAGAAACAATAGAAATCAGGATATCAGGCATCGGCGGCCAGGGCATAATACAAACAGGCACAATTCTTTCTCTTGCTGGTATGTATGACGGCAAAAATGTAAGCCAAGCCTCAACATACGGTCCTGAGTCCAGAGGCACACCAAGCAGGACAGATGTTATATTTTCAGATTCAGATATTGACTACCCGTATATTGAGAAAGCAGATATACTGATTGTAATGGCACAAAAGGCATACGAGCTTTATCACAGGGATTTAAAAGTGGGAGGTAAGTTATTTTACGACCCAGAGAAGGTTAAGATTGAAAAGGCAGATAATAATTGCTTTGCCATCCCTGCATCAGGGCTTTCTACAAAGGAGTTGAATAATCCTTTAATGGCGGGTATAATCATGTTGTCATTTGTTATTAAAGGGACAGGAATTGTTTCAGTAGACTCATTTAAAAAGGCAATTAAAGAGAGTGTGTCTGAGGAATATGTTTCTGCTAATATGAAGGCAGTGGAGATAGGGATGTTAGCAGGTAGCTTCTAATAGTAACTTATAAATAACTTTACTTATATTGTCATTCCTGCGGAGGCAGGAATCCAGTCCTTAATTTTTCTGGATTCCCACTTTCGTGGGAATGACATAGAAAAAGTCAAAGGATTGGAAATTATGCCAAAAAAAGAAAACAAAAAACTCCCAGGCCCTAAAGCAAAGGCGATAATTGAAAAGGACAAAAAATATGTCTCTCCTTCCTATACACGCGGCTATCCCCTTGTTGCTTTAAAGGGTAAAGGCGCAGTAATAGAAGACCCTGACGGCAACGAGTTTCTTGATTTTACATCTGGCATTGCAGTCTGCTCTACAGGCCACTGCCATCCAAAGGTAGTAAAGGCAATAACAGAACAGGCAAAAAAACTGATACACATGTCAGGCACAGACTTTTATTATCCTGTTCAGGCAGAGCTTGCAGAGAGGCTTGTCAAGCTGACCAAAGGAAATAAACCGAGAAAGGTCTTTTTCGGCAATTCAGGCGCAGAGGCAATAGAGGCTGCGTTCAAGCTTGCAAGATTCCATTCAAAGAGGCAGATGGTAATCGCCTTCTATGGCGCATTTCACGGCAGGACAATGGGCGCCCTGTCTCTGACTGCAAGCAAGTCTATTCAGCGCAAATACTATTCGCCATTGGTTCCCGGTGTTATCCATATTCCTTATGCCTACTGCTATAGGTGTCCATACAACCTTGTATATGGAGAGTGCGATATTGAGTGCGTGAGCTGGATTGAGGAGGTTATTTTTAGAAGGAGTATCCCAGCAGAAGAAGTGGCTGCCATATTTGTTGAACCGATTCAGGGTGAGGGCGGATATATTGTCCCGCCGCCAGAATTCCATACAAGACTCTACAGAATTGCCCAGTCTTACGGTATCCTTTATGTTGCTGATGAGGTTCAAACTGGTATAGGCAGAACAGGAAAGATGTTTGCAATGGAGCATTTTGATATTGTGCCTGATATTATCTGCCTTGCAAAGGGGATTGCATCAGGTATGCCGATTTCTGCAATGATTGCATATTCAGATATAATGGACTGGGTTCCGGGCTCGCACGCAAGCACATTTGGCGGCAATCCTGTTGCCTGCGCAGCAAGCCTCGCAACGCTTGATTTGGTGGAAAAGAGCCTGATGAATAATGCCAGGGTTGTCGGTGATTATCTGCTCTCTGAATTAAGAAAGATGCAGAGAAGATATGAGGTTATCGGCGATGTTCGAGGCAAAGGCTTAATGATTGGCGTTGAACTCGTCAAGGACAGGGAGACAAAGGCTATGGCGATTAAGGAGAGGGATTTTTTGGTTAAAAAGGCATTTGAAAAGGGGCTGTTATTGCTTGGCTGCGGCTCTAATTCTATCCGTTTTGCGCCGCCTTTGATAATAACAAAAAAGGATGCAGATACAGCGCTAACAATAATGGATGATGTCCTAAAGTTGATTAGTTGACTGAGTTGACTTGTTGAATAAGTTACTTAATGAACCCAATCAACCAATTCAACATAATCAATTTATCCAATAGGAGATAATTGTAACATGAAAAAACTGATATATTTAGACAACAATGCAACAACGCCGGTTAGGCCGGAGGTTGTGAAGGTAATGGACTTTTGCCACACAGAGTGTTTTGGCAATCCTTCTACTGTATATTCCTTTGGCAGAAATGCAAAAAGGGTGATGGATGAGTCGCGGGAGAAGATTGCAAGGATGATAGATGCATCTAAGGATGAGATTGTGTTTACAAGCGGCGGCACAGAGGCAGACAACCTTGCTGTCTTTGGCATTGCAAAGGCAAATAAGGATAAAGGCAAGCATATTATAACGAGTAAGATAGAACATCACGCAGTTATCAATTCCTGCAAGGCTTTGGAGAAAGAGGGGTTTGAGATTACATATCTTGATGTGGATAAATATGGCATTGTTAATCTTGAGCAGCTTGAGAAGTCAATAAAAAAGGAGACGATTTTAATCTCCATCATGCACGCTAATAATGAGATAGGCACAATAGAGCCGATAGCAGAGATCGGAAGGATTGCGAAAAAGCATAAGATATATTTTCATTCTGATACTGTTCAGAGCATTGGAAAAATCAGAGTAGATGTTAAAGAAATGAACCTTGACATGATTTCTATCGCATCACACAAGCTCTATGGGCCAAAAGGCGTTGGCTGTCTTTATGTTAAAAAAGGGACGAGGCTCAAGCCGATTTTATACGGCGGCGAGCAGGAGCATCATCTGCGCGCTGGCACAGAGAATGTGCCGGGCATTGCAGGATTTGGCAGGGCTATAGAGCTTGCAATCTCTGAGACAGAAAAAGAGGTTGCAAGGCTCGCAAAACTCAGGGACAGGCTTCAGCAAGGCTTATCTGAGAGGATAAAACATATTATATTCAACGGTCACCCAACAGAGAGGCTTCCCGGCACCCTGAATTGCGCAATACGGTTTATTGAAGGCGAATCGCTTATATTAAAGCTTGATGACCTCGGCGTCTGCGCATCAACAGGCTCTGCATGTTCATCTGCATCATTGGAGCCATCCCATGTTCTAATGGCAATCGGCCTGCCGCATGAAATAGCACACGGCTCATTAAGGCTATCGCTCGGCAGGGATACAACAGATGAGGATATTGATTATGTCCTTGATGTTCTGCCAAAGGCAGTGGAGGAGCTGAGGGCATTTTCACCATTGTATAAGGAGTTTTTGAGAAAAGGGAAATAAAAATATGTACAGCGAAAAGGTGATGGAGCATTTCAGACACCCACGAAATGTGGGTGAGATGGATAACCCTGACGGCATAGGAAAGGTCGGCAACCCTGTGTGCGGCGACATTATGGAGCTTTATATAAAGGTAAAGGACGGTGTTATTGTTGACGCAAAGTTTCAGACCTTTGGATGCGGCGCTGCTATTGCAACTTCTTCTATGGTAACAGAGCTTGTTAAAGGAAAGAGCCTTGATGAGGCATTGAAGATATCCAACAAGACAGTTGCAGAGGCATTGGACGGGCTTCCTGCAAACAAGCTCCACTGCTCTGTGCTTGCAGAAGAGGCCTTGCAGGCAGCAATTAAGGACTATAAGAAAAAAGTATAAAAATTATTTGACACACTCCTTCTTTTTATTGTAAAGTAATTAATAACAATTATCAATTGGGAGCTTGTTGAAAAACTCAACAATCTCTGATCAGACAGGCTTCACATATTTTTGTTCAAACCGTTTTAATTATCGCATTTTTTTTCAGAGATAAAAACCATGTCCTACCTTAGATTAAATGACGACTGTTTTTTAAAGCTCCTGGAGTCTCCTTATGTTTACAATATAGAAAAGGATGAGCTCTATGAGGTGAATGATAAGGCAATCGGCTTCCTGATGAAGTGCAATGGCATTACACCCAATCTTGAATCAGAAGCAGAGTCTGACTTTCTTTCTTACTGTCTCACAGAGAATATTCTGAATGAACTTGAAGAGCAAAAAGAAAGAAAAATATATGCCAATAAAGCCCCTGAGCCTTCGCTTCGCTATTTAGAGCTGCAAATTACAAACAAATGCAATCTTGTATGCAAGCACTGCTATCTTGGTGAGTCAGGAAAGGCAGATTTAGAGTATGAAACTGCAATAGCAATATTTAATGAGTTTGAGACAATGCAGGGTTTAAGGCTTCTGATCACAGGGGGAGAGCCAATTCTGCATAAAAGGTTTTGGGGGATAAATTTACGGCTTCCTGAATATGGATTTAGAAGCATTATGCTTTCCAATGGCACACTCATAACAAATGATATTGCAAAGAAGTTAAAGGTTCACGAGGTGCAGGTGAGTATTGACGGCATGGAGAATGGCCACGATGCCATCAGAGGCAAAGGCAGTTTCAAAAAGGCGATTGCTGGGATAGAGGCATTAAAATCAGCAGGCATTGATATATCTATTGCCACAATGATACACGCTAAGAATACAAAGGAGTTTGAGGACTTAAATAAGTTAATAAAGGATACTGGTATTGTTGAATGGAATGTTGATGTGCCGTGCAGTTCAGGCTATCTTTTAAACAATGCTGATTTGCTCCTTCCTTATTCAGAAGCAGCTAAATACATGCACTATGGTTTTGGAGGCGGCTCTCACGGCTCTGCAAATAATCTTGTCTGCGGCTCGCATCTCTGTGCAGTTACGCCCTCTGGCAAGGTCATCAGATGCGGATTTTATCCTGAGGCGCCGCTGGGTGATGTTAGTGAGGGTTTAAAAACATGCTGGGAAAGGATGCAGCATATCAAGCTAACAGAGCTTAACTGTGACTGCGAATATATAAATGAATGCAAGGGCGGGTGCAGGTACAGGGCAGAGATATATAAGGATGTTTATGCGCCTGATCCTGTGCAATGTTATGCAAGAGGAGTTGAGTTAACGGCTTCGTAACAAAAAGAAACGGAGAAGCGGAGAATCGGTGAAGCGGAGCTTTTTACTTTTGTTATTTCACCCACTCTCCGTTTCACCGTTTCCCCGATTCTATATTTTTTGTATTGATTAAAGGAGGTGATTATGATGATTATAAAGAAGGTAACAAAGAGGTCAGCAGGCACATGCAAATGCAAGGAGTCCTGCTAAAATTTTTCTGCAAGTTTAAATTTTTTTTTTAAAATAGCCCCACAGCTGTAATAGAGGTTGGGGCTATTTTTTTCTCGACAAGTTTGATAGATGGGGATATTACCTTTATCATCTTCAAGCATGGATATGGAAGTTTTCCAGATGGGAGAGTCAGCTCGCCAAAAAAACTGATTATGTATAATGAAAACTGGAGGTTTATAGATTTTGAAGAGTTCTATTCAGGTGAATTCGGGGCGTCAAAGAGGTTTAGGGGTAGGATTAAAGGGAGGATAAAAGATAAAATAATTGTTAGATTTTACTCCTACTTCAGAAACTCACCCTCTTAGCGGATGGGTAGAATACCTTCCTTCCCCTCCCTCCCTTCCTTGACAAATGCCAATATTTTGATAAACTTAACTCATTGAGATTTAAAGGAATATTATTATGGCAGCATAAGGTGATTTTTGGGTATTTCTGAAAAATATCTTGAATCAATTAAGGCAATCGTTTCAAAACGAAGCGGGCTGAATCTTGATGGGAAAAAAGGTCAAGGTTTACAGACTGCGGCCTCAACAGCATTTTCCGCGTCAGGCTTTAATACTATTGAGGATTATATCTATTTTTTATCCACTCCTTCCTATCAATCAAGGGTTGAGTTGGATAAGCTTATATCTCTTCTTACTATAAAGGAGACCTATTTTTTCAGGGACAGTCATCAGTTTGATGTTTTAAGGAATTTTATACTTCCAGAGATTATAAATAAAAAAAGGACAGGAGACAAAAGAATAAAGATATGGAGCGCTGGCTGTGCAACAGGGGAGGAGGCATATTCTATTGCAATTATCCTTTTTGAGCTTATTCCTGCAATTGCTTCATGGGATATCTCGCTTCTCGCAACTGATATAGATGCCGACGCCTTGTCAAAGGCGCAGAAGGGTGAGTTTAAAAAATGGTCATTCAGGGGTGTTTCTGAGGATATGATAGAAAAATATTTTACTATTGAAGGCGATATTTACAGGATAAACGACAGCTTTAAAAAGATTATTGCCTTTTCAGCCTTGAACCTGAAGGAGGATAAATTCCCCTCTATACTCAATAACACCAATGACATGGATATCATAATGTGCAGGAATGTTACTATATATTTCAACAGAGAGGCTACAAAAGAGGTGATTAACAAGTTTTACAATTCTCTTAATGAAGGCGGATATCTGTTGGTTGGTCATTCAGAGCACTTTTCTGAGTATTATAAAAAATTTGTAGTAAAGGCATTTCCGCATACCATAGTGTATCAGAGGCTTGAAATACCGCCGCCTTCTCAGCAGCATGGCATTACAGCAGCTTATAAAGGGATTGTATTCAGAGATGTTTGTAAAGAGCCAGCAGCGGCAAAAGTAAAAGATTCAGAGGTTTTCACCTCTCTACGAAAGACTAATGACTCGGAAGAGACTGTTATCTTTCAGGAGGCAGCGCAGTTATTTAATGAGAATAAATATGACGAAGCATCAGAAAGGCTTGTTGAGATATTGGAGTTAAATCCAAAAAATGCGAGGGCATGCGTAATGCTTGCCCAGATATCTGCAAACAGGGGAGATAAAGAGACTGCTCATAAATGGTGCGAGGAGGCAATAAAAATTGATAACCTGTGCCTTGATGCATATTACCTTTTGTCATTAATCTTTCAGGATAACGGCGAATTAACAAAGGCAGCATCATTACTAAAGAAGGTTGTATATATAAATCCCTCTTATGCGCTCGGTTATTTTGACCTTGGCATTATACACAAAAAACTGAATAAGAATACGGATGCAAGAAGGTATTTTGAAATTGCAAAGGAGCTCCTGATAAAAGAACCAAAGAAATCAGCAGAGCCTTTGGCTGATTCAGATGCTTCTGAACTTATAGAATTGATAGAAAAGGAGATAGTTACAATATAAAAATGAACCGTTCCTTTATTACCATAATGATAGCAGAACAGATTTACGGAATTGATTCACAAAATATTATAGAGGTAATACCTCTGCCTGAGATTATCCCTATCGGTAAATCTGCTGATTTTATTGAGGGTTTTATAAACCTTCGGGGCACCCTTATTCTTGTAATTAATATGCGCGAGGCGCTGGGATTAGAAAAGATTCCGCTGTCTATTAACAATTCTATTATTAATGTAGATATAAACGGTCTTCCTATAGGATTTGTTGTTGACAGTGTAAAGGATGTAGTATCTGTTTCAGAAGAGCAGATTACCAAGCCTTCTAAAAAGTGGAAGGGTATAGATATAAGATATATTTACGGTATAGTAAAAAGAGAGTCAGATTCTATTACTATACTTGATACAGAGTCTATTTTTAATGAAAAGGAAAAGAAGGTTATCATTGCATCCTCTAAAAAAATCACACAGAAAAATAATACCGCTGATTTAGCTTCTTATAACGAGAGGGAGACGCTGAAGAAGAGGGCGGATGAATTCAGCAAGTCAATCTCTGGCATAGAGTCAGCAGGTGAAAATATGAGCGCAGTTATGTTCAGGGTCGGAAATGAAGACTATGCATTGGATGTAAAATATATTCTGCAGACCCAGAAATTGAAATATATTGCAAAGGTGCCGTCCACACCTGAATTTGTTGCAGGTGTAATGAATTTAGGCGGAACTATAATGCCGGTTATAGATATGAGGCTCTTTATCGGAGCGAAGAGGGATATCAGGAGGGAGAATCCTGTTCTTATCGTAGATATTAATAAGAATAGAATTGGTGCGATTGTTGATGAAATAAAGGATGTTGTAAATATACCTCTCAATGATGTAAAGCCTCCGTTAGAGTCTATAAGCGAGGCTAAAAGGCAGTACATATATGGAGAAACAATCATTAATGACAGGGTTGTGGTTATTTTAAAGGCAGATGAATTATTTTCGCAGTCAAGGCTTGGTATCGCTTGAGAAAGGAGAATAAAGGTGTTTAAAGGGAGATTAGATATAAAACTAATTGCAGTAATAGTGGTTACACTGTTAATCGGTTTTGGCGTTCAGGCGTTAATAAATATACAAAAGGAATACAAAGACCTGGAGGAGGAGCACTCAAAGAAGTTTTCGCTCCTTGCAGGGTCTATTATTAAAACCATACAGAATAATATGGTTGAAGGAAGGGCAGATATTGCGCATCGAGTCTTTGAGGACTTAAAAACAGGATATGGGATTGAGAGCCTTGAGATAATCAAGAATAAGGGTGCAGAGGCATTTACAGATTATGAGACCATTAATGATGTTATTAATAGGCTTGAGTCAGATGGAAAAAAAATCAATTCAGAGACATTGTCTGAGATTAAAAGGTTTCATAATATTATTAAAGAAGAAAAGGAGAAGGGCGCTGTCAGAAAGGGCAAGGGTGCGAGGGAAACAGACCAAAGGGTTAAGGACGTTCTGGAGACAGGCAAGGAGCTTTCCTATCATGAAGAGATCGGAGGCAGGGATCTGCGTGTTTATCTCAAGCCTATATTTAATGACGGCAGGTGTTATAGATGCCATGGTTCAGAATATTCATTAAGGGGGGTATTGAGGGTTACAAGCTCCATGTCAGAGATTAACAAAAGGGTTGCTGAGAACAGGAACAGGATATTGATTATATCCCTTCTTACTATCCTTCTAATTGGGGCAACCCTGAGGATTGCGCTTAACCGGCTTGTTGCTGTGCCAATAGGCAAGATTATTGAAACCCTTAAGGCAATTGCCTCAGGCGACCTTGCAAAAGAGGTAAAGATTGAATCAGATGATGAGATTGGAGAATTAGCAAAGTGGTTTAACAGGATGTCAAAGAACATTCCATTGGTGGAGATATTTAAGCAGATACGCGACAGTGTTAACAAGACAAGTATCGCTGCAAATGAGATTACAGCAGTGGCTACACAGCTTGAGAAGGGCGAAACAGAACAGGCTGCCTCTGTAAATGAGATTACAGCAACGGTTGAGGAGCTCAGCTCATCTGCAAAACAGGTGAATGAAAAGTCAGAGTCAGTTGCTGAACAATCTAAAGGGGCCCTTAAGATCGCATACGAAGGGCAGAAGGCAGTAAGCGCAACTATTGAAGAGATGAATAATATTAAAGATAAGGTTGAAAAGATAGCAGAGGATATACTTAATTTGAGCGAACAGATACAGCAGATAGGGACAATTATAAATACAGTTAATACCATTTCAGAGCAGACAAACATGCTCGCATTAAATGCCTCTATTGAAGCTGCAAGGGCAGGGGAGCACGGAAAGGGCTTTGCGGTTGTAGCAGCAGAGGTAAGAAAGCTCGCAGATCTGAGCCAGAAGTCAACTGCAAAGATTGAAACACTGATTCGGGAGATTCAGACAGCGACTAATTCAACTGTTATGGCAACAGAAGAGGGCTCAAAAAGCGTTGATGCAGGCGTAAAAAAGGTGCTGCAGGCAGGCGATACTATAACATCTGTAATATCTACAACCAAAGAGACCTATGACTCAGTTCAGGGGATTGCTATTGCCTCAAGACAGCAGTCACTGGCAATTGAACAGGTGTCAGAGGCAATGACAGACATTAATCAGAGGATGAAGCAGACTGTGGCAAGTTCAAATGAGATGCTTCAGGCAGCAGAGTCATTAAGCATATTAGGAAAAGAGCTTCAGGAAATGGTGGGAAAATATAAGTTTTAGCAGGGGAAATTATGGCTTTTAGCGATGAAGAATTTCAAAGGTTGATGGATATATTCAGGGATGAGGGCTCAGAGTATCTAAAGAGGCTCGGAGACTGCTTACTCCATTTAGAGAAAGAGCCTAAGAATACAGCATTATTAGAAGAAATATTCAGAAATGCCCATAACCTTAAAGGCGCTGCAAGGATACTTGGTTTAACAGAGATAGCAAGGATAGCGCACGATCTTGAAAGCATCTTCAGCCTTGCAAAAGATGGAAAACTTGCCATAACCCCTGAGAGGATTGATGCTATAACAGAATCAATTGATGCAATAAGCAGCCTCTTAACAGCCGATGTAAAAGAAGAAGCAGTAAATATTCAGGAACCAGTTAAGCAGATACATCGTGGGTTTGCAGAAACGAGAGAGGCAAGGCAGGAGACTCCTGTAAAATTTGGCAGAAGGGTGTCAGACAGTCAGTTTTTAAGCACTGTAAAGGTTTCAACTGAGAAGCTTGATAATATGATGAATCAGGTCGGCGAACTGCTAATATCAAAAATGAGGTTTGAGCAGAGAATGGATGAAACCAATTCACTCGCGGCTTTATGTGAAGGTTTAATAAAGGATATAAGCAGGCTCAAGAGGGAGGAGCTGCGGCTAAAGGGCATTAAAAAGACAAGGTCTTACACCAATCAGGATAAAAGAGGCGCTGAAATAGTTGAGAATGTCAGTGTGGGTTTGGCCAGATTGAATGACGAGCTGACAAGATTTACATCAGACTTTTATGAGAATCAGATTGATTTAGGGATTGTTACAGGCGGCTTAGAGGAGAGTGTGAAGAATATCAGGATGCTGCCCCTTTCTACAATATTTGAGACGATGCCTAAGATGGTAAGGGATTTATCAAGAAAGCTGAGCAAAAAGGTTGATTTAAAAATGGAAGGCGAGACCATAGAGCTTGATAAAAGGATACTTGAGGGGCTTAAAGACCCAATGGTTCATCTGATTACTAACTGCATCGACCACGGCATCGAACAGCCTGATGAGAGAAGAAAGGCAGGTAAGAATGAGGATGGGATAATAAATATAACTGCTGCTGCTGTTGGAGGGTATATAGAAATTGCAGTAGAAGATGACGGCAGAGGAATATCGGTTGATAAGATAAAAGAGCGTGCGCTTAAAAATGGCCTTGTAACAGAGGATATGTTGTCAGGTCTGAGCAAAGAACAGCTTATTAATTTTGTATTTGAACCCGGCTTTTCCACAAGCGATATAATTACTGATATATCCGGCAGGGGAGTCGGGATGGATATTGTTAAAAAAAATATTGGAGATCTGAACGGATTAATATCTATTCAGTCAGAATACGGTAAAGGCAGCAGAATCACAATCAGAGTTCCGCTTACATTAGTAACAGTAAGGGTTATCCTGATAGATATAAGCGGTGAGGTATGTGCGTTGCCAGAGACTGCTATTGACAGGATATTGAGCGTAAAAGAGGAGCAGATATTTACAATCGGCGACAGCGAGGTCTTTAGAGAAAGCGGTGATATCCTGCCAATAGGAAGGCTAAGTCATATACTCGGATTTTCAAAGAAAGAGGATGAGGATGCAGATAATGAATATCCTGCGATTATTATAGAAGGAGGCGAAAAGAAGGCCGCCTTTATTGTAGACAATATTATTGGCAGTGAGACAATAATATTAAAAAATCTTACATTTCCACTGACAAAGGTCAGAAACGTTTCAGGCGCTGCTTTGCTCGGCGACGGAAGGATAGCAATAGTCTTGAATCCAGCGGATATTATTGATTCAATGAAGGCTGTAAAGCCTCTGCCAATAAAAAAGGTTAAGGAAAGGGAGATAGAAAAGAAATCTGTGCTGGTTGTGGACGATTCAATAACTACAAGGACTCTGGAGAAGAATATCTTAGAGTCATCAGGCTATGATGTTACACTGGCAGTTGACGGCCTTGATGCCTATAATAAATTACAGAATAAGGATTTTGATATTATTGTCCTTGACGTTCAGATGCCGAATATGGATGGATTTGCTTTTACAGAGAAAGCGCGTAATACGCAGGAATTCAGCAATATCCCAATAATATTAGTTACCTCGCTTGAAAGCGATGCTGATAAAAGGCGGGGGATTGAGGTTGGCGCAGACGCCTATATTGTGAAGAGGACATTTGACCAGAGCAATCTTTTGGAGACTATAAAGAGGCTGATTTAATGATAAAGGCGCTGATTGTAGATGATTCCAATGTTTTTTCTGATATCCTTACAAAAATACTTCAATCTGATATTGATATAAAGGTTATTGGCAGGGCAGTTAACGGCATAGAGGCTGTCAATCTTGCAGAGAGGCTTAATCCTGATGTTATTACAATGGATATACAGATGCCTTTAATGAACGGAGTTACGGCTACAGAGGAAATAATGAGAAGGCATCCGACGCCGATAATCATCCTTTCTTCTTATGTAAATAAAAAAGAGACGAAAGTCTGTTTTGATGCGCTGAAGGCAGGCGCTGTTGATGTGATGGAAAAACCTACAGGGAGGACGCTTTTAGATTATCAGGAGATAGAGGACGAGCTGATAAAAATGGTTAAGATTGCTGCTGGCGTAAAGGTATTTTCGCATCTTAATTTGAGCAAGGGTTTAACAGACCGAAGGCCTGCGATTCCAACGGTTGTTACTGCCAAAAAACAAAAGATAAAGATTATTGTGATTGGCGCTTCAACAGGCGGTCCGATTGCAATTAATACCATTCTATCTGCTCTTCCGCCTGATTTTTCTGTGCCGTGCGTGGTTGTTCAGCATATTGCAAAGGGTTTCTTAGAGGGATTTGTTGACTGGCTGGCCAGGGAATGCAGAATAAAGGTAAAAATAGCCCTGCAAAATGAGCGCATAGAAAGCGGTGTAGCCTATTTCCCGCCAGAAGATCATCATTTGGGTTTCTATAAGAACAGCTTAATCCGGCTCTACAATGATCTGCCGCAAAATGGACACAGGCCTTCAATAACACTGATAATGAAGGCAGCAGCAGAGGTTTACGGCTCTGGCGTTTTGGGCGTTCTGCTTACTGGTATGGGGAGGGATGGCGCAGAAGGCCTTAAAGCTATCAAGGTCGCAGGCGGCAGGACAATTGCGCAGGATGAAGATACATGCGCAGTATTCGGTATGCCAAAAGAGGCGATTGAGAACAATGCTGCTGACCACGTGCTTCCCATAAACAAAATTGCAAAACATATTATGTTGATGGTTTAAAATATGGCAAATGAATTAATTTTAATTGTAGAAGACAGCCGCACATGGCTCCAGGCAATTGAGATGAGCCTGAACAAGGAGGGCTTTCATGTAATTACTGCAAAAGACGCCATTGAAGGGTATCATAAGGTAATTACAGAATCCCCTGATTTGATTATATCTGATATAAATCTTCCAGAATTAAACGGCTATCAATTCTGCAGGCTCATAAAAAATGAAAATGCCACATCATATATACCTATTATACTGCTAACAAGCCTCGGCCAGAAGCAGGACAGGTTCTGGGGTTTAAAGGCAGGCGCAGACAGATACATCGTAAAAGACACTTCAATGGACGCCCTTGTTAAAGATGTCAAAACACTGATAGATGAAAAAAAGGATAAGGCAAGGCGGAAGCCGCCCAAATCAGCAATTATTGATATAAAAGATGCTGCTATAATGTCAAAGGTTAATTATCTTTTTGACAAGCTGCTCTTTGAGTCAACAATAATGGGCGAGATAAAGAACCTTTCAACATTTATTAATGACAGGAAGAGGCTCTTGGATGAATTTTCCAAGATAATGACAGCGCTTTTTGATTACAAGGCATCAGGCTTATTGATTATGTCTGAAGACAACACTGCTTTATATCTTGATTTAAAGGAAGGGATGCTTAGCGATGAAAATGTTAAAACTGTTAAAGATTTTTATACTAATAATATTAAGATTGAAATAGCAGGTGGTATGGAATATAATAATAAAAAAATACATATTCCGTATTTTACAGAGAGCGGCCTGAACATACAAAAGGAGCGTCTTGGGAATATTTTTATATTTAATGACAGTGAATATGACATTACTAACAGAAATACACTATCATTAGTCGGAAAAGAGCTTGCTGTTGTTATAAAGCTGATGCTCTTATACGAGGAGAATGAGAGGCTTTCAATTACAGATGGACTTACTAAGGCATATAACAGGCGCTATTTCAACACGCAGATTGAAAAGGAGTTTGAAAAGGCAAAGCGTTACAATTCAAAACTTACTCTTATAATGCTTGATATAGACCATTTTAAATTATTGAATGATAACTATGGCCATCAGCAGGGCGATATTGTCTTAATTCATCTGGCCAGAGCATTGAAGGAGAACATGAGAAACATTGATTTTATTGCAAGATACGGCGGCGAGGAATTTGCTATCCTGATGTCAGGCGCGGATGAAAAGGAGGGCGCTATTGTTGCAGAGAAGCTGAGAAAAAAGATTGAATCGTATCCATTCCCTGCTGTGCAAAAAGGAGCAGAGTCTCTAAAAGTAACAATAAGTCTTGGTGTTGCAGAGTATTCTGCTGACATGAATTTAACTGATGACTTAGTAAAATCTGCTGACAGCGCGCTGTATAAGGCAAAAGAAGACGGAAGAAACAGGGTGAAGGTGCATGAATAGATTTGAAAGGGGATTGATAGGTGGCTTTAAGGGTCGGCGAGATAAATTATTCCAATTGCATTCCAATATTTTATACATTAAAAAAGAGGCATCAATGTGCAGACTATACCTTTGTACAGGGCATACCGTCTGAACTTAATCAACTTATTTCTGATGGCAGGATAGATATAAGCCCGTCATCCTCTATTGAATATGCAATAAATCCAGAAAGATATCTTATACTCCCAGAGCTCTCAATAAGTTCTATAAAAAAAGTGGAGAGTATACTGCTCTTTTCTAAACTCCCGATGGAGGAGCTGAATAATAAGACGATTGCATTGACAAAGGCGTCAGCAACATCAACAGTATTATTAAAGATACTGCTTAAAAGATTATATGGATATAGAAATACATTTATTAATACAGAGGAGAGCCTTGAAGAGGGGCTGAAGAAATATCCTGCCTATCTATTGATTGGTGACGAGGCGCTGAATGCAAATATTAATAAAAAGGGATTATTTGTTTATGATTTAGGCGAACTCTGGTATAATCTGACAGGCAAACCATTTGTATTTGCCCTGTGGCTAATAAGGAAAGAAGCTGCATTATCAGAAAGAAGACTCGTTAGTCAATTTTATAAAGACCTTTTAGCATCTAAAAAAGAGGCGTATAATGAGCTCGTTAATATTGCAAATAATATAGATGCACATAATAATATTGGCCATGAGAGACTCATCAAATACTGGCAGACAATTTCTTATGATTTGACCAGGAAACATATTGAGGGGCTTTTAGAGTTCTATAATTACAGTAAAATAGAAAATATAATAAAAAAGGTTCCGGAATTAAATTTCTTTACATTAGATTAGAAAGGAGAGGGAAATGCTTTTTCAAGCTGTGCGATATATTCTGATAATAATATTATTTTCAATGATGGCTACAAAACCATTTTATCTTTATGCACAAACGCTATCAGATGCTGCAGATTTATCAAAAGAGCTTGTCATAGACGAATGTGTTGAGATTGCATTAAAGAATCATCCGACACTAAAGGCAGCAGAGGCATCTGTAGAAGCAAGCAGAAGCCAGGTGTGGGAAGGCAGGTCAGCCTATTTTCCGCAAGTAAACATTACAACAGGTTACTCTGAAAATTATTCAACAAGCACAACATTAAAAAAGGATACAGAAACTAAGGCCTATGCCACTACATTAAGCGTTAATCAGAAGATATATGATTTTGAACGGACAGGTTCTGCTGTTGATTCTGCAAAGGCGAATAGAAATGCAACAGAAAAGGAATTTGATAAGGTCAAAACAGATATTATATTAAAGGTAAAAGAATCTTATTTTGGCCTTCTTCAGGCGCAGAGGATGGTTGGCGTAAATGAGGTGATTGTAAATCAGGCGAAGGCGCATCTAAAAAGGGCAAAGGCATTCTTTGAAGTTGGCACAAGGCCAAAGTTTGATGTTACACAGGCAGAGGTGGAGCTTAACAATGCAAACCTTAATCTCCAAAAGGTTAGGCACTCTTTTAGCATTGCGAAGATAACACTTAGCAACAGCATGGGGCTGCCGGCTGACAGGGAGATAAAAATAAAGGATGTGCTTTTTACTGAAAGGCTTTATCCAGTAATAGATGATGCTGTTAAAGAGGCTATTGATGCAAGGCCGGATGTAAAACAGATCAATGCAAAGATAGACGGCGCAAGGGCAGGTGTTCGCGGCGCAATAGCTGGCTTTCTGCCGATAATCAGCGCCAATGGTTCATACACATGGCAGGATGGGGATTTTATTATAAAAGATTCTCCAATAGTTGGAACTGACACTAAGACGCCTCAGGAAAACTACTGGGGCTGGGGTATTACAGTAACCCTTCCCTTATTTGAGGGCTTCCTGACAACTGCAAAGGTCTCAACAGCAAGGGCAAACATGAGAAATCTTGAATATCAGAAAGAGAATCTTCAGCAGAATGTAAGGCTTGAAGTTCAGCAGGTGTATCTAAACTTAGAGGATGCAAAGACCAGAATATCTGTTATGGAAAGCGGCGTGCAGAAGGCTAAAGAAAATTTTGCAATTGCAGAGGGAAGATACAATGCAGGGGTAAGCTCCTTAATAGAGGTTACTGATGCACAGACAGCATTAATTAGGGCAGAGACAGATTACACACAGGCGTTCTATGATTATCATACTGCAGCAGCGAGGCTTGACAAGGCGCTGGGAAGGTAGAGGCCGCACTGTAAATTTTCCCCTCCCCTTGCGGGAGGGGACTAAGGGGAGGGGGCAAATGAAGGAGCTTTCACCCTCACCCTAACCCTCTCCCGTCAAGGGAGAGGGAAAGGTTTTAGATGAGGGAAAATTGAGTAATAAGAAAATCCTGTGGGCAGGAATCATTACAATAATAATTATATTAATCAGCATATCCCTCTACACAAAATGGTCAAAAAGCATCTTTGTAAAGACAGTGACATTAAAAAAGGGCGACCTGACGGTAACAGTTTCTGCTACCACAACATCAATAATAAAATCAGAGAAAGAGGTGACTTTAAGCGCCCAAAGGATAGGGCGGATAGTATATCTTCCTGTTGATGAGGGCGATTATGTAAAGGAAGGCCAGATAGTTTTAAGGCTTGACCTTACAGAAGAGGAAGTAAAGATACAAAACAGGATTGATGAATTAAAGACAACCTTCATTGATGCTGAGAGAAATTTAAAGAGGCTGAAAGGGCTTTTTAAAGACGGGATTATTTCACAGCAGGATTTGGATGCAGCGCAAAAGCTTTATGATATAGCAAAAACAAATTACGACTCAGCCATTAAAGAATTATCAACCCTTCAGGGATATTCAATTATAAAGGCGCCGTTTAATGGTATAATTGCAAAGAAGCATGTTGAAAAGGGTGAATTAGTTATAGTCGGCGCGCCGCTTCTTGAAATAATTGACCCTGAGAGGCTCTATGTCTCTGCTACTATAGATGAGGTTGATGTAGCGCGATTAAGGCTCAATCAGGCAGTAAATATTACCCTTGATGCGTATCAGGGCAAGCCCTTCAACGGCGTCATATATAAAATATCGCCTATTGTTGCAGGATTAAAGCAGGAGACGCGGACATTTGAAGTAAGGGTAAGATTTGAGGGAAATAAGCCTGTTTTAAAGGCAGGGATGTCAGCAGATATAGAGGTACTGACAGATATAGCAGCCAATGTTATCTCCATCCCTACGCAGGCTATCATGGAGAAGGAAGGGAAAAAACTGGTTTATATAATAAGGGATAACAGGGCAGCCCTTAAGGAGATAGATATAGGATTATCTAACTGGAACTTTACTGAGATAAAAAATGGGCTTGAGGAAGGTGATATAGTTATTACTGAACCAGATACAGAAGGGCTTAAGGATAGTGTTAGGGTAAAGGCTGAAAAGGTTCGCTAAAGCGCAAAACACGCAAAACCGCTAAATTACTGATTTAGCGATTTTGCTGATTTAGCGACTTAGCGTATTAAGGGATGATAGTAGTAAAGGATATAAAAAAGACATATAAGATGGGCGACCAGTCTATAGAGGCGCTTCGCGGCGTCTCGCTGTCTGTCAGCGACGGTGAGTTTATATCGCTCATGGGGCCTTCCGGCTCAGGGAAATCCACATTAATGAGCATCATTGGCTGTCTTGACAGGCCGACATCAGGCTCATACAAACTATTCAATAAAGAGGTGAGCGATCTTTCTGACGATGAGCTCGCAAGGATAAGGAATGAAAAGATAGGTTTTATATTCCAGTCATTTAATCTCCTGCCGAGGTTTTCTGCAATAAAAAATGTTGAGCTTCCATTAATCTACAGCGGCCTGCCTTCTGAGGAATGGCGCAAGAGGTCGCTTGATGCAATGAAGGCAGTTGGTCTTGAAAACAGGATAGATCACAAACCAACCGAGCTCTCAGGCGGGCAGCAGCAGAGGGTTGCCATTGCGAGGGCGCTTGTGAACAACCCCGGTATAATACTTGCCGACGAGCCCACAGGAAACCTTGACAGTAAATCAGGCGAGCAGATAATGTCTATACTTCAACGCCTTAATGAAGATAAGGGAGTTACAATAATCCTTGTGACACATGAGCCGAATATCGCAAGGTTTTCAAAAAGGATAATACATATAAAAGACGGCTCTATAGTAAAGGATGAAAAAAATGCCCGCCGCAATTTTGTCTCAGCCTTAAAGGTATGAATATAAATGAAACATTCAGGGTCTCTCTTGAGGCCCTTATGGCAAACAAGGTCCGCTCTTCGCTCACCATGCTTGGCGTGATAATCGGCGTTACTGCAGTTATCCTCCTTGTGTCAGTCGGCGAGGGTGCAAGAAAATACATTGAAACAGAGCTCACAGGCCTCGGTTCGAACCTTTTAATCATCACACCCGGCAAGGTAGACACCAAAGGCGGTTTCAGGCCCCATTCTGTCGGTACAGTCAGAAAACTATCCTATGATGACGCACTCTTTATAAAGAGAAGGTCCCAATATCTTAAAGAGGCTGTGCCTGTTATATTGGGCACAGCAAACATAAAATATAGTAACCTTAGCAGGGATACCACTGTAATCGGCATAACGCCTGAATATCTGAATCTTAGGATATTAAAAATAGAATCAGGCTCTTTTATTACACAGGCGGATATTGATACCAAAAAAAAGGTAATTGTTATGGGAAAGACGACAAAGAGGGAGCTGTTCGGCCATGAAAATGCACTTGGGAAATTAGTAACTGTCGGCGAGTCAAGATACAGGGTAGTCGGCATCATGGCAACAAAAGGTGTGAGCCTCGGCATGGACTTTGATGATGTTGTTTTTATTCCTGTTACAAGCGCTGAGGAGCTCTTTGATACAGACAAACTCTTTGAGATAATCTCATCTGTAAAGAGGCCTGAGAATCTTAACGCCGCAATAGCCGAGATAAAGGAGCTACTGATAAAGAGGCACAGCAATAAAGAGGATTTTACTATAACAAGCCAGAGCGATATCCTCTCAACCATGCAGACCATATTAACCATTATGACAGGCGTTCTTGCCGGGATTGCAGGCATATCATTGGTTGTAGGCGGCATAGGCATAATGAACATTATGCTCGTATCAGTAAGAGAGAGGACAAGGGAGATTGGGATAAGAAAGGCCATTGGCGCAAGGCACAAGGACATACTTGTTCAATTTCTGATTGAGTCAATTACATTAAGCGTAGTCGGCGGCATTATCGGGATAATACTTGGGGGAGGCCTTTCAGTGTTAATACCATTTTTTCTACCATTTTATCTTCCAACACAGGTGACGCTCTGGTCTGTGCTTCTGGCATTCTTTTTTTCAATGGCAGTCGGCATTTTCTTTGGCATATACCCTGCACGCAAGGCATCACTTCTTGATCCGATTGAATCGCTGAGGTATGAGTGATAAATAAATCCCTTGACAGCCGAATACCTTTTGGACTATTATCAATTAATGCCAATATACATATTTTACACAGCCTTTTTTGTATTGCTTGTTCTTGTTATGATTTTTGCTGGGAAATTTGTAAAAAGACTTCCGTCTAATGTTATTAAAATAATCAGTTGGACAAGCACTGGAATCGGGGCTATAGGTCTTCTTTTATGGTTCTTAAAAGGCGATGAGATTTATAAATATATTGCCCTCGGCTCTATAATACTATATTTTCTATTTTACAATTACGACTCCAAAAAGGGCTGAGCATAATTATCCGCTGCCGTGTGCAGCAAAAAAAATCCGCCGATGAATTTTGACCTTTCACCTGAACAGCAGATGATAAAAGATACTGTGAGGGATTTTGTTGACAAAGAGGTCATCCCTTCTGCAAGAGAAAATGATTTAAAAGAAAGATTTCCAAAAGAACTACTTCAAAAAATGGCGCCGTTAGGCTTTCTTGGAGGCCCTATCCCTGTTGAATATGGCGGCGCTGGCCTTGATTATATCAGCCATGCCATTATTACAGAGGAGATTGGCAGGGGCTGTTCATCTCTTCGCACAACACTCTCTGTTCAGATTTCACTTGTTGAACTCACCATCCTTAAATGGGGAACTGAAGAACAAAAGAGAAAATACCTTCCTAAATTATGCAAAGGCGAGATGCTCGGCTGTTTTGGCTTAACAGAGCCAGAGGCAGGCTCAGATGCCTCCAATCAATCTACCACTGCTGTTTTAAAAGGCAATGAATGGATAATCAACGGCGCAAAGATATGGATATCAAACGGCACAGTTGCTGATATTGCAATAGTCTTTGCACAGACAGATAAATCAAAAAAACACAAAGGCATTGCAGCTTTTTTGATAGAAAAGGGGATAAAGGGATTTACAGCAAATAAGATTACAGGAAAGCTTGGTCTTCGTTCATCTGATACAAGTGAGCTTGTCTTTGCTGATTGCAGAGTGCCAAAGGAAAATCTTTTAGGCGAGGTTGGCGATGGCTTTAAGATTGCTATGTTTGCCTTAGACAATGGCAGGTACAGTGTTGCGGCAGGGAGTGTTGGAATTATTCAGGGATGTCTTGATGCATGCGTAAAATATGCAAAACTGAGGCAGCAGTTTGGAAAACCAATCGGCAGCTTTCAGTTGATTCAAGAAAAGATTGCAAAGATGGCTGTTGATTTAGATGCTGCAAGGTTTTTGGTTTACAGGGCAGGGCATTTAAAGAATAAAAGTATTAAGAATACAACAGAGACCTCAATGGCAAAGCTCTATGCCTCAGAGGCAGCAGTTAATGCAGCATCAGAGGCAATACAGATACACGGCGCATACGGCTATTCCAACGAATATCCACTTGAAAGGTATTACCGCGATGCAAAGGTTGCAACTATTTATGAAGGGACATCTGAAATACAGAAGCTGATTATTGCAGGAAACATATTAGGCATAAAGGCGGTTGTTTAAGATTTAATTTTAAATTGACTTTTGTGCCCAATGAATGTTATTCTATCGTAATGAAATATAATCATGTCCTTGCATTAAATCCCTATTACAAAGCTTCTAATTCTGTTGTTGGTCTTTTCCCTCCCACTGGAATTGAGTACATTGCAACAAGCATGAAAGGCCTTGTTGGTAAGATAACCCTCATGGATTTGAGGCATGAAAATGATTTTCAGGATATAAATAATCTAAACGAGTTTATCAGGAAAGAGATTGACCTTTTATGTATCAGCATCACATGGAATTTTAATTTTAAAGAGGTATGTGAGCTTATCTCTAAATTGCCAGATGATATCCCAGTGATTGTAGGGGGGCATAAGGCCTCAGAAGAGGTGGAATATCTCTTCAACAAATGCCCTACTATTGATGTTATTGTGCGAGGGGAGGGTGATGAAACAATTAAGGAAATAGTCAGCGGTGTGCCGTATAAAAATATCCTTGGCATTTCTTATAGAGAAAATAGCAGAATAATTCATAATAATAATAGGCCTCTCGTTGATCTCAACACGATTTCCTTTCCTGATAGAAGCCTGAGAAAGAACAGCTATCAATTAGCATTGCACGACATCAAGCTGACAAATCTTACATTCGATACAATCCTTACAACAAGGGGCTGTCCTTACCAATGCAAGTTTTGCACATTCAGTTTAAATCCCCTTGGGCAGAAAAGGACATATGCAGAAAGGTCCCTTGAATCAGTGATTGAAGAATTGAAAACCATCACTGCTGATGTAGTGCTATTTTCTGATGATAATTTCTTTACTAATCCAAAAAGAAGCGAAAAGCTGTGCGACCTTATAATTGAAAACAATATAAAGAAGACATTCACTGTCCAGACCAGGATAGAAATTGCAAAGCATCCAGCGCTATTGGAAAAGTCAGAAAGGGCAGGCTTCAAATTCTTTTTAATGGGCATTGAATCCCCTCACGACAAAATTTTAAAACAGTTTCAAAAAGGTTTCACACAGGAAAAAATCAGGGAGGCTTTCAAGATATTAAATAAATACAATTTTTTCATTCATGGCTATTTTATATACGGCAATATTGGCGAGACTGAAGATGAGATGGTTTATATTGCTGATTTTGCAAAGGAGCTGCATTTAGACACCATAAGCTTCCAGAAATTAAGGATGGAAAAATATTCGCCGTTAAAAGAAGTAATTGCCACTACACCAGGTTATTATTATGAGAACGATGGCGGACCTGTCTATTCTGATAAGTACGGCCCGAAAGACTTAAAGAGGATACGGAATAAGATTAAGTCACGTTTTTACGACTTTGAACAGGTAAGGCATATAGTCAGCAAGGCCTGGAAGGTCAGGCTTATTAAGAAGTCTGATTTAATAATTCTTTTTCTCTCTCTTCCCCAGCTCCTATACAGGGTGCTTAAGAGAGAGCTCTTAAAGAAAATAACAAGCAAGGAGCCTGGGTTTGTAGGCAAGATAGGCAGGCTTTTTTATCAACCCTCATAGCTGAATTTTAGGCTATCCTTCCATCCACCATCTTAACAATCCTGTCTGCCCTTGAAGCGAGTTTCTCATTATGCGTTACAAGGACAAAGGTTGTTCCTTTGGTTTTGTTTATCTCCTTGAGCTGTTTATGTATCTCCTCACCTGTATGCGTGTCAAGGTTTCCTGTAGGCTCGTCTGCAAGGACAAGCTCAGGCGATAATACAAGCGCCCTTGCTATTGCAACCCTTTGCTGCTCTCCGCCAGAGAGCTTTCCCGGCTTGTGATGAAGCCTTTTGCCTATTCCAACCTCTTCAAGTAATACTTTAGCTTTTTTTTCTGCGTCATTTTGTGAGAGGCCGTTTATTAATGCTGGCATCATTGTATTTTCCAATGCAGTAAATTCAGACAAAAGGTGATGAAACTGAAAAACAAAGCCAATAGTCTTATTTCTAAATCTTGCGAGCTCATCATTATTTAATTTGAATATATCCTTTTCATTAAAATATACCTTGCCTGATGTCGGCCTCTCCAATGTGCCGAGGATATGGAGCAGGGTGCTCTTTCCAACACCGGATGCGCCGATGACGGCGAGTATCTCGCCTTTTTTAATCTCTAAGTCTATTCCCTTTAAAACCTCAATGGTAACAGAGTCTACTTTAAAAGACCTTTGAAGGTTTACAATCTTTACAAGTGCGCTCATTCGTATCTCAATGCCTCTGCAGGGTCAAGTTTTGCAGCCTGATATGAAGGATATATGGTTGCTAAGAAGCTTATTCCAACAGCAGAAATTGCAATAACAATTATATTAAGAAGCTTCATCTTAACAGGCAGGTGGTTTATATAATATATATCGCTCGGCAATTTTATGAACTGATATTTTGCAAGGATGATGCATGAGAAATAACCTGCAGCAACGCCTATTATTGTCCCAACAACCCCTATCATAAGACCATTGATGACAAATATCTTCATTATCCCTTTTTTTGTTGCGCCCATGGACATCAAGATTGCAATGTCCTTGTTCTTCTCCATTACAATCATAATCAGCGTGCTAACGATATTAAATGCAGCAACAAGGACAATCAAGGTCAATATTATAAACATGGCAATCCTCTCAAGCGCGAGAGCTGAAAACAGGTTTCTGTTCATCTGGCCCCAGTCCCTTGCCCAGTATGGAAAGCCGAGCATGGATTGAATCTTCTCCGAAATTCCATTTGCAATATATATATCATCAAGCCTTACCTCAATACCGCTTACAGAATCGCCCATATTAAAGAACTGCTGCGCATCCTTTATTGATATGTATGCAAGGGTTGAGTCATATTCATACATGCCTGACTCAAATATGCCAACAACCTCAAAGGACTTCATCTTTGGAATTGTGCCCATTGGGCCTAATGTGCCGAGCGGGGAGACAACGGTTATTTTATTGCCTACAAATGCCAAAAGCCTCTTAGCCAATTCCTTTCCAATAATTATCCCCTGTTTTTCATTTAGAGCTTCAAGCCTTCCATCCTTAATGTTTTTCTTTATGTCTGTCACCTTTCCCTCTTCAGATGGGTCAATGCCGCGCAGAACTACGCCTGATACGCCGCTTTCTGTTGTAAGCATCACCTGATTGTAGATAAATGGCGTTGCAGAGATTACATGCTCTACCTTTTCTATCTTTGGGATGATATTTTTGTAATCCTTTATAGCGCCTTCGCCCCTGTCTATTATTACGATATGCGAGTTTGTGCCGAGTATTTTATTTCTTAAATCCTCCTCAAACCCGGTCATAACAGACAGCACAACAATCAGCGCCCATACGCCGACAGCAACGCCTGCCATTGATATCATTGTAATGAGTGATATAAAGGTCTGCTTTCTCTTTGCCTTAAGGTATCTGAGTCCTATAAAAAGCTCGTAGGAAAGGTTCATCTTATTTTTCCGGCCTCATCTGGGGGAAGAGGATTACATCCCGTATTGATGCCTGATTTGTAAGGAGCATGACAAGCCTGTCTATGCCTATTCCTTCGCCGGCAGTTGGAGGCATGCCGTGTTCCAATGCGCGGACATAGTCTTCATCCATATAATGAGCCTCCTCATCACCTGCCTGCTTCTCCTTCTCCTGCATCTCAAATCTCTGCCTCTGGTCATCAGGGTCATTCAGCTCTGAAAAGGCATTTGCTATCTCCTGTCCATTGACCATAAGCTCAAACCGCTCAACAAAATCAGGATTGTCAGCAACCCTCTTTGCAAGAGGGGAGATATCAGTTGGATATTCTGTAATAAATGTCGGCTGAATCAATTGATGTTCAACCTTTGCTTCAAAGATTTCGTTTATTACCTTTCCATAAGTATCAGCGTCTTTAATGTCAACCCCAAGCCTCTTTGCGAGCGCCTTTGCCTTATCAAAATCAGAAAGCTCAGATTGATTGCATGAAGTATATTTGCATATCGCCTCTTTTAATGTAAGCCTCTGCCATGGCGGCGTCAAGTCAACCTCCTTGCCAGAATACTCAATCTTCAATTTTCCACAGACCTCTTTTGCAGTATGAACAAATAACTCCTCTGTAAGGTTCATCAAATCATTATAATCTGCATAAGCCATGTAGAATTCAAGCATGGTAAACTCAGGGTTGTGCCTTGTGGATATGCCTTCATTCCTGAAATTTCTGTTTATCTCATACACCCTTTCAAAGCCGCCAACGATGAGCCTCTTTAAATGAAGCTCTGGCGCAATCCTTAAAAACAGGTCAATGCCGAGCGCATTGTGGTGTGTAACAAACGGCCTTGCAGTAGCGCCGCCTGGTATAGACTGCATCATTGGCGTCTCTACCTCAAGAAAACCCTTTTCATCCAAAAAATTCCTGATGGTTTTGATTATCTTATTTCTTTTTATGAATACATCCCGCACATCCGGATTAACAATCAAATCAACATATCTCTGCCTGTATCTGATTTCAACATCTGTCAGTCCGTGCCATTTCTCTGGAAGGGGGCGAAGTGATTTTGAGAGGAGATTAAAATCCTCTGCCTCTATGGTAAGCTCATTTGTCTTTGTCCTGAATAAAAAACCTTTAACACTGATATAATCTCCAATATCAACCATCTTATCAAAGAAGGTGTATTTTTCATTGCCAACAACATCCTTCTTAACATATATCTGAATCCTTCCTGTTCCATCCTGTATATGCGCAAATGCAGCCTTGCCAAAATTTCTTAATGCAACAATCCTGCCAGCAGTGATGCAGTCAACCCTGTTCTTTTCCAAATCTTCTTTTGTAGAATTATGGTATTTATTTAAAAGCCCCTTTGCAGAGTCCTTTTTCTCAAATCTCTCTCCATAGGGGTTTATGCCTGATGATTTTATCTGCTCAAGCTTCTTTCTCCTTTGCAATACCAGTTCATTTATATCCTTTTGCTCTTCTTTTTTCTCTTCTTTTTTCTCTATTCCCATTCCTATTGCTTTCCTTTCTCTGCCATCAGATATGCCTCTATAAAATTATCAATATCACCATCCATTACTGCCTGAACATTTCCTATATCAATATTTGTCCTGTGGTCTTTTACCATCTGATAAGGCTGGAATATGTATGAACGTATCTGGCTTCCCCATGATATTCCTTTTTTCTCGCCTGTTATCTTATCAAGTTTTTCCTGATGCTCTCTCTGCTGAAGTTCATAGAGCTTTGCCCTTAATACCTTCATTGCAACCTGCTTATTCTTGAGCTGCGAACGTTCATTCTGGCACTGTGTAACTGTTCCAGTAGGAATATGGGTAATCCTTACTGCTGAATCTGTCTTATTAACATGCTGGCCTCCGGCGCTGCTTGCACGATATGTATCAATCCGAAGGTCATCATCATTTATCGTTATCTCTATGTCTTCTTCAATCTCAGGATATACGAATACAGATGAAAAGGATGTGTGCCTCCTTTTATTTGCATCAAATGGCGATATCCTGACAAGCCTGTGAACGCCTGCCTCTGCCTTTAGATAGCCATAAGCATAATCGCCGTTAACAGCAAAGGTTACGCTCTTTATCCCTGCCTCATCAGCAGGCTGATAATCAAGCACCTCTACCTTATATCCCTGCCTTTCTGCCCAACGGGTATACATCCTAAAAAGCATCTCTGCCCAGTCCTGCGATTCTGTGCCGCCTGCGCCGGGATGTATGGAGACAATGGCATTGTTAATATCATTCTCTCCAGAGAGCATAAGCTCTATCTCAAGATGCGTTATGCCAATTGCCAGCCTGTTTAAAAGCGCATCAATCTCAGTATAAAGGCTTGAATCCTCCTCTGTCTCTGAAAGTGTTATTAATATATCAAGGTCTTCAAAATCCTTTTCAAGTTTGTTCCAGTTGTCAACAGACTTTTCAAGGTGTGCCTTTTCCTTGACAAGGTGGTGTGCAGACTCTTTATCCCCCCAGAAGTCAGGCGCCTCCATCTTCTTTGCTATCTCATCAACGCGTCCCTTTTTCTTATCAAGGTCAAAGATGCCCCCTTAGCTCATCAAGCCGCGATGCTATGGCATCCCTTTTTTCCCTGAAATCCCTTACTAATTTAATCCCCTCTATTGCCATTTCCATAAACCCCCGGAAAAGTTGATTGTGTTGATTAAGTTTTTACATATTAACACAAGTTATGGAATTTTAAAAGGGGTTTTGTTGAAGTGAAACACTTACTCAGCTATATCAATTTGTCCTTTTCTAAGGGTCTTTTTTACTGACTGAAGCCTTTTCTCCTTTAGCATCTTCTCCTTTGCCCTTTTAGACCTTTTCCGCTTCTGACGCCTGAGTTTTTCTATCTCCTGCTGTTTTTTGCTCTCTTTGCCCTTTATTAATTCCTCAATCTTATCAGTCAAAAGCCTCCATGCAAAAAAACGGTTCAAGGACTGAGACCTCTCCCTCATAACCTTAACCTCAATCCCTGTTGGGATATGTTTCAAATATACGCAGGTAGAGGCCTTATTCACATGCTGGCCGCCTTTGCCGGATGAGCGGATGAACTTTTCAATAACATCCTTTTCAAAGACACCCAGCGCCTTCATCCTAACATACAAGGCCTCTTCTTTTGATGGGCTTACGCCAGAGAAAAACATAATGGCTGTATTAAATCATACCCTTTGCAGGGAGTCAAGGAAATCAAAAAATTTTATCAGCTATACAAAAAGATTGTGAGCAGATAAAATATGTTAATGTTGATTTGACCCAACCTGTCTGAGTTTCTATTTCTCCTTGACTTTATTATATTTCCATTGTAATTTATCACTGACTATAGAATAAGTATAAAAATAAGTGTTATCTACTTATTGTGGATATAAAAGTGATAAGAATTGATTTCGAAAGGAACCGAGAAGATGGCTGAAAGTAGAGTTCTATCATGGCTGGATTCTTTGAGTAAGGTAGGCGGGCTTGTGGCAGGTGTGGCATTAATAGGATCTGTGGCATATGATTGGGCTTATTTATATGCTATAGGAGCGTCATTCTCCGATATACCGACGTCTGTGGCTGACCACATACGGAGCGCACTCAACTGGATGCCTAATGCTGTCTTGGTTGTTGGGATTGTTGTCGCATTGGAACTTTTTTTAAGGCGGTCTGAGCAGGGTATGACAGAAGAAGAGCTTATCAGAACATCTCCTCATCCGAGATTTACTGCATGGTTCAGAAAATCACCAAGCACTCTTACTTTTTTTGTTGCCCTAACAATTCCGGTTTTTTACATACTTTTTGGTCATCGTTTTTCATCTGGTCTCGGATTTGCTTTCGCAATTCTTTAGTTTTCATTCAGTTCGTGGGTTAACAGCCACCCACGGATAATGGAAAAGCGGTCTCCAGAATTAAGATTTGTAATACACTGGTTGCCACCAGTCGTAATTTGGATTGCATCCATGGGTTATACATCAGGTGCTGTTTTGTGGTATCCAGTTGAGAAACCTATTCATTCTACCCTTTATCTTAAGAATGAAGCTGCTCCAATTCAGTTACGAGCCATTCGCTTTTTTGACAAAGGCATTGTCTACAAATCGGCACCTGACCTACCTGTGGTGTTTGTAAAATGGGAGGATGTTATTAAGATTGAGAAACCCACTGAGAAACCTTGGCAAGGTGTGATAAAGAAATGGTTCGATTTTCCAAATGATGAGATCATCAAAATAAAAGAGAAAAGTTTGGAAGAGGACAAAAAGAAATGACGTTGCCAGCAACGGCAGATAACAACCAGATGACATGAACGAGTGTTACAGAGTAGAGGGGAAAAATACGGTCAGACCTAAAAAATACACTTTACAATGAGGTGAAGCTAAGAAAGGCTGAAATGTATAATTTTGATGCGACCTCAAATATCTCTTTTCTTGCATATTTAAACAAAAGACTGTATCTTTTTATAAAGAAAATTGAGAAATTGGACATCGCATATCAATATTTAATCCTATGAGGAAAGTAACATGATCGGAGCGATTGCAGGTGATATCATCGGATCTATCTACGAATGGCACAACATTAAGAGTAAGGATTTCCCGCTGTTCTCCGCGGACTGCTTCTTTACTGATGATACGGTTCTCACTGTAGCGCTGGCGGACTCAATCTTGACTGGAATGAGTTATCAGGATAACCTAAGGCTGTATTATCATGCCTATCCGGGCCGTGGGTACGGCAGCTCATTTTGCCGTTGGGCGGAGTCAAGATAAGCCGGTCCTTATAATAGCTGGGGAAACGGCGCTGCAATGAGGATTAGCCCTGTCGGGTTTGCATACGATGATATAGAACTGGTCATGAAGAAGGCTGAGGAGTTTACTGCTATTACGCACAACCATACTGAGGGCATCAAAGGGGGGCAGTCAACAGCAGCAGCGATCTTCCTTGCTCGAACGGGTCATACCAAAGAAGAGATTAAAGAGTTTATCCAGAACACCTTCGAATACGACCTTAGCCGTCATGTGGATGAAATAAGGCCTACATACAAATTCTCAGAGTCATCTCAGGAAACTGTTCCGCAGGCAATTCGGGCGTTCTTAGACTCTACCAATTTCGAGGATGCTATACGCACATCTATATCCCTTGGTGGTGATTCAGACACGCTGGCATGCATAACAGGCGGTATAGCTCAGGCATTTTATGGTGGTGTTTCTGCTGAAATAAAAAAGAAGGTATACAGTATTCTTGACGATAGGTTGGGGCAAATAACCAAGCTTTTCATGGACCGATACTGCAAGTAAAAGCAGAACACTTATGCAAATATTGGGGGAAATATCGGAAGATGAAAAATAGGGTTAAACCCAAAAAATACCTTTTGTAATGAGGTAAAATGCAGAGAAAGTCTAAAATGTATAATTTAGGTATGACCTCAATACGCACACAGAAAAAACAATACTCATGACTTTACCGCAGCCAAATAAGCCAGAGCCGCAGGCTACCACTAAGGGCGTCTATCGCGCCTTGCCGAAAAGCATCTGGGTGCTTGGAATGGGCTCGATGTTCATGGATATTTCGTCCGAGCTGGTCCATAGCCTGCTGCCGATATTTATGGGCACTGTGCTTGGCGCATCCATGGTGACGATTGGAGTGATCGAAGGCATTGCCGAGGCAGCCGCTGCGATCACAAAGGTGTTCTCAGGAGCAATAAGCGATTACTTCAGGAAACGCAAGTTTCTCGTTGTGCTAG
>ERZ1292623.759-Hain-H51-01um-R1-759-length-33116-cov-7_pt1 | contig 33116 bp, 42 predicted proteins | sample MGYA00564398_ERZ1292623 | MGnify/ENA primary metagenome ERZ1292623 (study PRJEB36523, sample SAMEA6512633) | groundwater metagenome | collected 2019-01-07 | study: AquaDiva: Metagenomics assemblies of 32 groundwater samples
CTCTAATGACATTTTTGTATCTCCTTATCCCACTATTAAATGACATCTCTTTATAAAACTTATCTTTTGTATCTATAAGATTAAAGCATAAGGCTCCTTTTAATTTGATAAAATTATGATTATTTACGCCTTTGCTTATCTCATCTAAAAGTTTATCAATTTTTGTCTGTTTATGAATTTGCACAAAATTTTGATAATAATACTCATAAGGATCCTCTGGAAAATCCTTATATTGTTTTTTTATTTCTATCAGAACAATCTTATATATCCTATTTAGCACCCTTATTCTACTTTTAATGTCTGACAACTTGTAGTTCTTAATTAACATCCCTTTTTCAAAATCCCTATTTAGCTTATTCCAAGGAATCCCCATTTCTTTTAGGTAAACTAAACTCCACTTCCTATGTGGGAGATACCTCTTATTTAATAAGTATACAGCTTCCAATAATATTTCAGAACATTGGTTTAACAAATTATGAGATGATTCGGGATAACCTCTTTTATAAGACATTATTGAATGAATTTGACCCCTCCATCTATATTGTTGAATAATCCAAACAAGCCTGTTAAAGGCTTTTTCTTCATTAAATTTAGTTTTATTCTGAATTAATCTTTTAATTCTTCCAGTGGGATCGTAAATTATTTTTCCTCTTGAATAGGCTTCTATTTTTGATTCATCCCATGAATCTTTTTCTTCTTCTTGCTCCAAAACCTGCTGATGGATATTAAACTCCAAATTTCTACCATTTGACTGATAATGAAATTCAAAGGGTAACGGAAAATCTGAAATGTTTTTCTCAAAAGTGAAAACTGTTAGATCAATATCTGAAAACTCATCAAGAAATTTTCTTTTTCCTAACCCTCCAAGTAAAACTATTCCTACAACATAATCTTGTTCTTTCAATTTTTTTAGGAACGGATTAATTTCCTTTTCAACTTCCTCTAAGATATTTTTTGTTTTCATCATTTATTGTCCCTAGTTCTGTCTCTATAAAAATCTTTTTAAAAGTATTTATATACCTATGTAAAATGCCTCAGTAAGGGAAATATGACGAATAAACATCTTAAATACTCATTGAATAGAAGAGATAGAGAGAAATTTAAAAAAGACGGATTTATTCTAATTAAGGATGTTTTATCTAAACGCGAAGTAAAAAACTTACTTTCAACGGTTGATGCAATCTGGGAGAAACACCATTCTAAAAATCAAGAACATTATTTACATATGTTTGATTTTTTTAATCAAGGTAAAACCTTTACTAATTTAATTAGCCATAAGAAAACATTGCCCTTGGTTTTGGGTCTGCTTGGGTGGAATATTTATATGTATCATGCACATTTGGATGTTAATTTACCAATAAGCAAGGATAGTTCTCCAGATTTGACTTGGCACAGAGATAATTCTAGAATAAATTATGATTTTGTGGATGGAAAATATCCCCTTTTAGCATTGAAGGTAGGATATTGGTTAAGCGATGTTTCAACAAAAGGGAGGGGTAATTTGTATGTTATTCCTGGGAGCCATAAATGGAATCATAAATTAGGTAAAACCATTAAAAACGATAAATTACCTTCCAAAGCTATTCCAATAAAAGCTAAACCTGGAGATATTATACTTTTTGATAGTAGAATATGGCATACAAGAAGTAACAATTTTTCTAAATTTATTAGAAAAGTTATCTTCATTGGATATACTTATAGATGGATACGTCCAAGAGACGACGCAATAGTTTCTCCAGATATATTATTTAAAGCAACCGAATTTCAAAAACAATTACTAAGCAGAGATATTAACAGTAGCTCTTATACCCCTAAGGAAGAAGATGTTCCTCTTAAAAAATTATATTGCAAATTGTACAAAGATAAGAATTGAATAAACTGAATAATCAGGATGGATATTAAGTTTTATAGAATTATCTAATTTTTTAGTGGATTTTTATTTCATTAATTTGTTTAATTGAATTTTTATGTCGTTGGGTGATATTCCATCTATAAAAATTTTTCTCCATATAGAGTAGTTTATAATATTCCACAAGATATACCTATTTTTCTTATTTGATATAAAACTCCGTAATTTCTTCTTGTTAAAATAAGTGTAACTAATTGGGAGAATGCAAAATAGATATTCCCCCCAGTTATTGGATATAGGGCCAAATGTCCCCTTCTTTCTGGTAATCAATTCCTCAGAAAGATTATTTTTTCTTCCAAGTTTCCTTAAGATATGTTTTGGCTCTTTCAATCTAAATTTCCAATCCATCTTACCCACTTCTCGAATAAATCTTTTTTGGAAAAAGGGGTAAATTATTGAGAAAGAATTACTGTTTGCGCATTTAGTCCAAGAATTTATAGTATTATCTACATCTCCTTCTATGTCCACTAAAAAATCCCTATCTATTTTATTGTAACCATTTAATCTTTCTAAAAATTCTCTTTTATTCCTTTCTTTATTCATTAAATAACCTTTTTTTAGAAAGTTTAGCCCAAAAAAATTAATCTTTGGTAGATCAAGTTCATCTTGGCTATTTATAAACCTAAACTGAGAACTTGTACCAAAAATTCCATCTGCTCCTTGTCCATTAATGAGAATTTGATTCATTTTATTTTTTTGTTCTTTCATTAGACCATATAGTAAAAGTGTTTGAACATGACTTATTGGTTCTTCAGTGATAAAAATAATCTCGGGGATTTTTAAGATTAGTTTTTTGAAATCAAAAGATACATAATTAGTTTTCTTATTAAGTTCCTTTGAAGCAGAGAGAGAGTATTCTTTTTCTATAAGATCAGTCACATCGAAGTTAAATCCTGTGGAAAACATGTTAAACTTTATTTTCTGTTTTTTCATTAACGTACACAAAATAGAAGAATCAAGTCCTCCGCTAAAAAACAAAGTATATTTTCTATTCTTATCGAATTTTATGTTCTCTTCAATATATTCAGATATATCAATAGAATTTCTTTCTATCCCCCTATTTTTAAATAATTTTTCTGTAGTTATATTTAATCCGTTATTTAGATTAATGACCATTTTATCTAATAAAGACAATTTAAAAATATCTCTATAAATGGTGCTTGGCGGAAGGACATACCCATAATTTAGAAGCTCCGCAACCACTTTTTTATTTTCTCTTAGATTTGGTTTTTTTGTTATAAAAGCTTTAATGTGAGATGAAATCACAATCTCATTATGTCTTAAAAAATAATATAGTGGCAGACCATTTTCCACGCACCTACTAATTTCAATCAATTTCTTATCCTTGTCTAAAAATCCTATCGATCTACTTTTAAATTTAAGTGAGATTTTTTTATTTAGTTCTTTTTCAAAATATCCATTAAAATAAACAAAATAATCACCAATTTTCTTACTTTTTCTATATAATTTTTTAGTAGTTATTTTTAAGATAATCATTTGCTAAATCATAAAACTTTTTTAATCCTCCATAAGTTCTTTGGATGAGAGTTAAACCGGGACTGCTATTTCCTTCTAATATTACTGGACCTGCTTTTGTTAGGGCAATATCCCACCCTATAAATGTTAGTGTAGGAAACAAATTCCCAGCTTTTTCTGCTAGATCAATCATCTTTTTGAAACCCTTTATCTCTTTGTTTCGAAAATCAATTTTGGTTAAGGGGTGTAAGATGAATTCATTCAAGTCTTCATCAAATCCCTTATCCATCAATTTTCCATTACTTAGGTTTAATCCTACATAAATTCCTCCTGTGTGGGCATTATCGGTTTCAGATTTATTGTTTCCTGCTTTAAGTATAGCATGAATTACTTTTGCCCCCTTTTTAGGGTCAAAAAAAGTCATAACTCTAAAACTATTAAGAGAATTAGGATGGATCTCTCTCAAAAATCCTTGGTTCTCCAAACCTTCTTGCAAAATATAATCATTCTTCAGTTTTTTAGACAGATTCTTAAAGCTTAATCTTTCTCTATTCTGGGAGAGATAACCTTTTTCTGCTTTATTATATATCAAAATTTCTTTTCCTCCGCTTCCGCAATCAGAAGGTTTAAGAAATAACTTTTTACTTGTTATATTATATATCACTTTCTGAAAATCATCCACTGAACTAATAATACGGTTATTTGAATCAAAAATAAGCCCATTTTGAATTTTTAATATTGTTTTAGGATGTGGTAAAGTGTTTCCCTTTAAAATGCTCTCAAAAATATTCTTATTATCTAATAAAAAATAATTTGAATTTATATAAGGTAAGATTCTATAATAAACTACTGATTCAGGGATGTAATGTAAAATTTCTTTCATGGAAAACTCTTTTTTGTACAAGCCATATCTAAAATAATGGTAAGGTAAAACTCTCCAATAAAATGTGAGAAAGAGAAGTTCTCCAATGATCCTAAAAAAACTCTTTTTTAGAACAGACCTTTTAAATGCTGGCCAATAAGATTCTTTAAATCGTTTATTTTGATAATAAAACCAATAAGGCCACATATAAAATTTTAAACCTACAATCTCGGATTTCTTGCGAAAAGATTGCATTTTTTTATTAAAGTTAGTCATAATGTTGTGTGTGCAATATCCTTTAAAAGCATAACTCTTGGCTATTTATTAATTTACACTTTACTCAATTTAATCAACTCTAACCACTTATTAATTCCTAACTCTAATTGGGTTATGGCAACTTCTGCTGGCGTCTTTTTGCCTAAAGACATATGTTTTCTATTAAAGTTATAGTTAATTTCTAGACCCTTCATTATTGCATGAGCGCTCTTTATATAACCATGAAAACCACGCATAACCTTTGTTCTTTCTCTGATGGTATGTTATGTAATCTTTCAATAGGATAGTTAAATCCTCTTTCATCTGCTATTACAACATTATGAATTATCTTACTTTTGGTTCTTGAAGCTTTTGATGATGTACAAGAAGAAGCATCTTCAGAGTATAATCCTCTCTCTGCTACATATGAAGAACCCTCAATAAAATCACTCATTTCATATAGTTGATTTAATTTATTATATTCCATAGTATTTAGATATAACGATAATATTTAAGTTTTATTATTTTCAAAAGACATATTTAATCATGAAAGCACTAAAATTCCTTTTCTTGCATCTCTTCTATATCTTCAGAATCATTTTTCTTCCCAGAACCAGAAACAACTTCAAGTTTTCCAAACTTTCCATTTGTAAGCTGTTTCTCTCCATTAAACTCAGAAACATAACCATTTGTTATTTTAATAGTGTCTCCTACATTTACTTTACCTATATCATCATTCCACAAAGTTAGTTTTATTTCTCCAGACTCATCACTAATTACAGCATTCGCGACTCTTAATTCTTTCCCATATTTGTTAATAACTCTTGGCTCTGACTTGCTTTTCACTATTGCTTCAATATCTGCTTTCCCTTGTCCAACTTTCAATTCTGAAATTTTCATTTATTTAACTCCTCGTCTATTACTTTTTGTATAACAGGATATGGTTGCGCACCTTCTAAGAATCTACCATTAATGAAAAATGAAGGTGTTCCTTTAACTCCAAAAGTTTGCCCATATTTTAAATCTGCCTGCACTGCAGAAGCAAACTTTCCTGAAGTTAAGCATGTGTCAAACTTTTCCTCATCTGCTCCAATTTCTTTAGCCCATTTTTCGTAATTTTCCAAGCTCAAAGACTTTTGATTTTCAAATAATTTATCATGCATCTTGAAATATCCCTCATCTCCTTTTTGCTCTCTCACGCATCTTGTTGCCTCAGCAGCTTTTTGCGCATTTGGGTGGAAATCTAATGGAAAGTCCTTAAAAACTATTTTTGCTTTGCCGTTCTTTATGTAATTCTCATTTAATGAGGGAAGAGTTTGTGTATAAAATCTCTCGCAAAATGGACACTCATAATCAGAAAACTCTATTATGCTGACTTTTGCATCAGCATTTCCAAAGACAGGACTATCTCCTTCTTCAACATTTTTCTTTTCTTCATTAGCAGGAAGAGAATCTCCTTGGGCAGAATTGTCTTGCAAAGCATCAGCATTTATAGGAATAAAATCACTGACTAAATTATTGCCGTCAGGAGTCATGTAAACAGGAATATTCTGTCCATTAAATTCAACAGTAATTTTGTAAAGTCCATTGCTTTTTTCTGCAGAAACAAACTTCGCTTCACCATTGCCTTGTTTATTTATAAAATCAACAAGCTTATCTCCTGCATCTTTTTCGCTTATTGCAAAACCTGTAGAGCCAGGTTTTATAAAAAACATAACTATTAAAACAATTACCAATACAAAAGTAAAAATAATCCACGGATTTGCCTTTATCCTGTCAAAATATTTTCCTACAGGAATCTTTATAACCTCTCCTTCACCCTCGGTTTCAGATTTCATAAAGCATCTCAATTAACATAGTTTAAAAGCTTTGTGTAAGACAAATTTAATATATTAAAAATCTATTTATGTAAGAATAATAACATTTAATAAATGGTTTTAATTTAAATAAACATGGTTTACGACATATTAATAGGAAGAGATTCTGCTGATATGGAAAAATTTGGAGAGAGAGGGCTTGCTTATATAGGCAAGGGCTATGTAAAAATGGGAAATTATACTTCTCTTTCAAATAAAATTTGGATGGATATTGCAAGAAATCATGTTATTTTAATAGCAGGCAAAAGAGGTGCAGGAAAAAGCTATACTCTTTCAGCAATTGCAGAAGAACTAACAAGTCTGCCTTTAGAAAATGCCAAGAACATAGCATCATTGATATTTGACACAATGGGAATTTTCTGGACAATGAAATATAAGAATGAAAAAGACAATGCTCTTCTTAGTGAATGGGGTTTGGAGGCAAAAGAGCTTCCAGTAAAAGTTTTTGTGCCATTTGGAAAAGCTGAAGAATATTCAAAGAAAAATATTTCATATGACAGCACTTTTGCACTTCTATCTTCTGAACTTAAAGCAGAAGATTGGATAACAATTTTTAATCTTTCAATAACAAGTCTGGAAGGGGTGCTTATAGAGAGAATAATAAACTCACTTCAGGAAAAAAACCAGCATTTTAATATACTAGAAATAATAAAAGCAATTGAAAATGATTCAATTGCTTCAAATGAAAAAAAAGAAATTGTCTCAGCTCTTTTTATGGCCGCTGATACATGGGGAATATTTGCAAGATCAAGAGAAGGCACTAAAATATCAGATTTGATAAACCCAGGATCTACAACTATCTTAGATGTATCAATTTATAGTTCAATTGGGGCATTTAACATACGTGCTCTTGTTATAAGTCTGATATGCAGAAAAATATTCATGGAAAGAATAGATTCCAGAAGAAAAGAAGAACTTGATTCAATCTATCACGGACAAGACTATCTTGCTTATAAAACAACAAATCAAAGTCCCTTAATTTGGATTTTTATAGACGAAGCTCACGAATTCTTACCAAAAGAAGGAAAAACTCCTGCAACAGATGCACTTATACAACTTTTAAGAGAAGGCAGACAGCCAGGAATTTCTTTAGTTCTTGCAACTCAACAGCCAGGACAAATACATAGAGATGTAATGACGCAATCAGATATAGTAATCTCTCACAGAATAACAGCAAAACAAGATATAGATGCTCTAAATGAAATAATGCAGACTTATCTTTTAGAGAACATTAGGGAGCAAATGGACAATTTGCCTTCTGAAAAAGGCTCTGCAATAGTTCTTGATGATAACTCAGAAAGAATATATTCCATTAGAATAAGACCGAAATTTACATGGCACGGCGGAGAATCACCCTCATCAATCAAGGCAGAAATAAAAATATAAAATTTTATGCCAGTATCAGAAAATTTATCTCGCGCAAGAAAATTAATAGAAGAACTTTATCTAGCTCATTCAAATTATTTTCCTTCAGACAAAATGCAGATAGAAGAATTCAGGGACAGATTCAGCTATGATCACATTGCCCCGCTTATTGATGAATTTTCATCTGGGCAAGTCATAGGCTACCTAATCTCTGCCCAAGTTGAAGATGAAGGAGAAAGCTATTATATATGTGCATTAACCTGCAAAGTTGAAAGAAAAAAACTAATTCTCAGAATTAATCAAGAATGTCCATTTAATAAAAATCTAACAAGCACGATCTTCGAAGGCATGAGAAACAAGCATGATAAAATACTCTTATAAATCCTTAATTATACTGTATTGTTAAGTTAATAGTAGCTAATATATCTAAAGCAAAAGAGATTATCGCGACTATTAAGTTATTCAAGTTGGAAAAAGCTTTGCTAAAGATTTAAGAAAAGGTAAGAAAGTAATTGTGAGCACGGGATTCGGGCTTTCTGGAGAGCCACACATAGGAACACTATCTCAAATTTTAAGATCAATAGCCCTACAAAAAGCAGGGTAATAACTTCTCTTTCCTCTCTTACGGCTTTTAAACTTTATCAACCTTATAAATAAATTTATCAATCATCTTTTTTGCTTCCTCACGTTTTCTCTGATGTTCTATTAAAAACAAATTAATCTTTTTTATGACAATATTCTTCAATTCAGAAGTAAGCATTTTACCAGATTTATATTCTTGATATATTAGGTCAAGTTCTTTATCGTCAGGTTCAAAAAATATGTTTAAATACTGAAAAGAAACATCTATATCAGGATTACCTCCCAGTTTTCTGTGTTCTTCCAAAGTATCTCTTCCCCCAGAAAATGCGTATTTCTTAATTTTTGATTCAACTTCTTTAGGATTATCAGTAAGAAATATCACACCGTTCTCAGAAGATGACATTTTGGCAGAGCCATGTAAAGACGGAATGAATTTTGCGTGAATAGCTGACGGCTTTACAAATCTGAAATCTTTATGAACTGCAATATCTCTTGTCAATCTTATAAATGGATCCTGATCAATTCCCACAGGCACAAGAGTGTTGTGGGGGCCTTCAAGAAATTGCGGGAGTAATATATGTGCCGCTTGCATAGCTGGATAAAAAGTCCACCCAATATTTTGAGAAGGTTCAAGTCCAAAAATAGCTTTAGCAGTAGAGTAACTAATTCTTTTAGCAACTCTAGCAGCGAAGATATACATTGGAGTATACTTGAAATCTTGAACTATGAAAGTTTTTTCAGGATCAAAGCCCAAAGCAATAATGTCTAAGATGTTTTCATTAGCATATCTTATCACATCTTTATATGTTAGATTTTCTTTTACGAAGAACTTTTCATCATCAGATATTGGAATGTAAACTTTACAACCAAATTTATCCTGCAGAGTTTTTGCAGCTAAAAATGGTACCAAATGCCCCAGATGCATTTTTTCGGATGGACCTCTGCCAGTTACGATAGATATTTTCTTCTTTTTTTTCCAAGCATCTATCCATATATCAAGATCCCGATGTGAAAAATAGATATGTCTTTTTATTAGGGGAGGTATATTGTTGCCAAGATCAGAATAAATTTTTTCGGTTATTAATGATGTTCCAAATTCTTTGACAAGTTTCGTATAGTTTACTTCCCCAGAAACTTCCCAAGGAGTGACATTCACTTTTTCTTTAGACATAAAAGTATAAAATTATTCTTTCTTATAAATGTTACTTAAGAAGATTTAGCTTCTCTTTTGCCTGCTCTAGTGTGTTTCTTGCAACGATTCTAGCCCTGCTACTATCTTCTCTAAGAATTTCCACAACTTCTTGTTTTCGCTCATTAAAGCATTTGGCTAACATATAATACTATCATAAATTAAATCTTAAAAAACTTTAATATCTGCCCTATATCTCCATTTTAGCACACCAATATCCCCTGCTTTTTTTATCTTCAATATCTTTATCTTTCTTCTAGCTTTCTTCGCTTCTTCATCAATTAACTGCTTTAATTTCTCCGCATCTCTCTCATCATAAAATCCATAATAATGTAAAATCCCATTTCCCCTTATTATTTTAAATGCAGCATCTAAAAAATTATCTTCAAGATTTGGGCGCGCCATAACTACTCTATCAAATTTTTCTTTCATTTTTGATAAAACTTTTCTTACATTTCCCTGAACAGCATCCACATTAACTTTATTTCTTCTAATATTTTCAACAGCATATTTATTGCATTCTCTTGAAATCTCAACAGAAACAATTCTCTTTGGTCTTGCAACCTTTGCAATAATAATCGCATAAGGCGCAACACCTCCAAACATAACAAGTACTTTCTCATTTTTCTTAATCATCTTAGCCATCTCTAATCTTTCAGAAGCAAGCCGTGGAGAAAAATAACAACTATCTACATTAAAACGAAACACACATCCATTTTCCTTATAAAGAACCTCTTTAGTATTTATTCCGCAAATATATTTTGTCTTTAATTTTCTCAATCTTCCTTTAATTTTTCCAGTCTTTTCAAGAGCTGTGCTCACGCTCTTGTTTTTTTTCATCAGCTCACAAGCCATCCTAACTTTCTCTTTCTTGCTCGCTCCCCTTTCAAATTTAAGTATCGCTATATTTCCAATAATATCATAGCCTTTCATCTCAGATAAAAAACAGGCGCCTATATTAATCTTTCACTCAAGAAAAGTTTAAATACAATGCATTCATATAATAAGAATTAAAAAGAATAATGGTAAACAAAATAATTGGTTATGTCTTGGCAGTTCTTGGAATAGTTAGCTTCATATTGTCTAGTGGAGGAGCACAAAAAGCACTTTCTCTGACACTGCCTAAAGCCCTTTCTTCAACAGCCCTTCTTGTTGTTGGTTTAGTTCTTGTTATAATCGGTATTTTTCTTATTGTAAAAGGCAGCAAGCAAAAACAGCCATCAGAAGTTCCAATTTATCAAGGCAAAAACATAGTTGGTTATAGAAGAGTTTAATTATTCAACAAGAATCAAGATTTCAATATATCTTTGACCTTTTCTTTCAATTCATTAATTTCATCAAGAATTGCTTTTCTAACAGTTTTATCAGAAGTTTTTGCTAAAGTTTTTCTCTTTTCTTCAATTTCTGCATTAACTTCTGCAGCTTCAACTATTTTTTTTCTATCTGAATGCTTTCCAAGCCTTCTTGCTAAAAATGAGGCATGCACTTGCTTATCAAAGATTATTAATAGAAATGAAATTAATGCAATAGCTACATAAATCCATCCATAATTGGCATACCATTCATAATGAAGAGTGGTAAGAGATGAAATCTGCAAATCATCCCATCTTAAATAAGCTATAGCACCATATATTACAAGAAAAGAAGTCCAAACTACTTTTCTAATTAATGGATAATCCCAGGTTTGTAGCAAAAAGAAAATTATAATGAAAGGCAAAACAGAAGATATAGTAATTCCTAAAACTCCATAAGGAAGCCAGATAAAATTAATTAACGCTTCACTAGTTAAGTATCTTACTCCTAAAAGTGATATTGCCAACGCAACTATAACAGAAACCGCGTTTCTATCTTCAAAAAAAGGAACTGTTTTTATTACTGCATTTATTATAGTAAGAAGCAGGATAAAAACAAGAAATTTAACAAAAAACATTTCTGTACTAGATGTATTATAATCTCCAACTAAAAAATTAAGAAATTTAGCAAATCCCTCTTCAAGAGAAGCAGCTGATGCAAAATTCATCAAAAATAAAAATGATGCTAAAAAGAAAAAGCCCAGAAATATTTTCTTAATCGTGATTTTCATCATATATTATTATTACTTTACCTTTATAAACCTTTTCCAAAGATTCTTCAAAATAACAGAGAAAGATTTAAATAAGTGGATAGTTTAGATAAAATATGAAAAAGAGTTTACAACATTTAATTTTATTTTCTTCTATATTCTTTATATTACTAATCTCGCTTTCATTAGTAAGCGCACAAAGTCATTTAAAATCACCTGGGGATGCTATTAAAAGTGTTGCTTCTAGCGTAAAAGAAAGTTTAGGTGACAGTATTGAAAAAGATACGCTAACTAAGTTTCTTCTATTCTTTCTAATTGCTTTAATAATTTATGCTATATCGGATAAAATACCTTTTCTTGAAGAAAAAAGTTGGCTCTCTGGATTAATTTCGATCGTAATAGCTATTTTAGCTACATTATATCTTAAAGTAGAGGAAATTAATACCATATTGGTTTCATATAATGCTTTGGGTATAGCTATTACAATAATTATTCCTTTTATAATTATTGCAGTAATATCAAAAGGTCTCCATGAAAAACAGCATCATCTACCGGCTAAATTATTATGGATTTTATTCATCGTAGCACTTATCCTGAAATATATAACTGCTTCTGATTCAATAGGTGCATTTGGTCAATGGTTCTCATTGATTGCTGGTATTCTAGCACTAATTATGCTATTTTTGGAGAAAAAAATATATGTTTTTCTTCTCATACAGCAGATTAAAAACGCGCGTGAGACTGCGAAAGCAGAGTCACTTGCAGAAATAACAACTCAGTTAGATCAATTAAATGAGAAGATAAGAAATGCTTCAAATGAAGCAATTGCAAAAACACTTATAGTAAAATACAATCGCCTAGTTAAAAGACAAAATGAATTAGGCGGAAATTATGGTCCTTGGAGCTCCTAAAATTAAGGGCAAGTAAATATTTTTAAATCATTCATTTCTTATATAGTGATGAAAAAAATCAGGCATATACTTATAATTTTAATATTATTCTCCTTTATCATTGCAATTTCTCAAGCCAGAGCTATAGAAATTCCCAATCCAGCAGAAGCACTTCAGGAAAAAACAGGCATTTCTCCAGATAAAATAACTGATGTTGAAGAAATAAAAAACAAATACTTAAAACAGGAATGGGGAAAAATATTGCAGAAAAATAAATATCTAAGTCCTATAATAGGATTCTTAGATTCTATATTCACATTATTAGACCCCTTATTCAAAATAATTTTAGGCATTAATTACTCTCTTTCATGGGCATTTACATTTGCAATAATAACTTGGATAATTCTATTTGCATTTATCTATCCCCCAACAACTGCTTTCTTTAACAACAAATTGCTTTCTCTTGCTTCATCCTTTGTGATTGTCTCATTAATAGGGATTACAGGCGTGATTAAAAAAACAGTGGATATTTTAGTGTTAATAATAAAAAAACCATCTATATTGTGGATAAGTTTAATTATTTCATTGATTATCTTATGCTTGTTTTCTTTACTGGGAAAAACTATGAAAAGCTACATTAAAAAATATAAGGAAATAGCTGCAAAAGAAAAAGAAAAAGAAGACAGGGAAATTCTTCATTTAGAAGCAGAAATGGCAAAAGAAAAAATGAAAAATCTTTAAAATAATTTCTGTTGAGAACCCTCTTTTTTTACTTCTTTCATTTTTTCAAATTGTTTTTCAATTCTTTCCAGAGAGAAATCATGCTCGTTGACTAAAATATCTTTAATTTTATTTTCATTTATTTTAGGAAAAATAACTTGCTCCTTATTAACATTCGGTTTCTTAAAAATTTCAAAAACATCCTGCCAGTTAAAATCTAGTCTTTCTTCAACTTCTTTAAATATTGCAACAGGATACTTTTTCTGCCTTACAATAGCAAGAGCTTTCTTCGGACCTATTCCTTTAACTCCGCCAGGATTAAAATCAGTACCTACTAAAATAGCCAGGCAAATCAACTGGTCACCATCAATTCCAAGTTCATTCAGTACTTTTTCATATTCAATTATTTCTGGAGCAATATAAACAAAACCAGAAGGAGTTTTTCTTCTTCTTGATAAAGTTAAATTTTGAATCAATCTCTTTCCTCCAACTGCCAAAGCATCATAATCCTGGCTCGCAACAGCCCATGCTTCTCCAGTCCTAACTAATTCTGCGCATTGCATCTCCCCTTCTCCAGGCGCCTGTAAAACTGCAATTCCCATAGCAGACAGAAGCTCCTTGCTCTCCTTAATTTTTTCGTCATCTAGCTTGGAAAAACCAACAGAATATCTTCTCATTCTCTCAACATCTTCTTCTTCCAAAGCTGTCCTAAATTTTTCCTGCGCAATACTCTTGGCTTCTTGCCTTATTTCATGCGTTCTATTCTTCAAAGAATGATGCTCTCCGTCAAAAACATATACAAGTTTAATTCCTTCAGTCATTAAAGCAATATTCCTATAAAAAAGTCCAGAAAGATGCGAGGTTATTCTTTTTTTTGAATCCATCAAGGGAGTTCCATCAGGCTGTCTTATTGAACTAAAAAACTGATATATTGCATTAAAAGCATCAACAGCTATTACTTTTCCTTTCATGTTCTCAAAACTAATTTCTTTTCTTGGAACAATGTCTCCTATCTGCAAACCCATTAAATATGAAAACAAAGAAAATTAATAAACTTATGCAAGTACATCTCTCAAACGATTAAACACAGAATCAACAACAAGTTTTTCATCTTCAAAATAGCTGTTAAGCTGCGGATATACACTTTTCACTCTATCTTGTATATATAAAAGATTTGATTTCACAATACTATCTCTGTCAAATATTTCATCATGAATGCCATAATTGCGATATTTCCATTCTCTTTGATACTTATTATCCTTTTCACTAATTTCAGATACAAACGAAGAGAAAAAATGATGGCGATTTTCCAGCGATTGCGAACTTAATTTTTTCGCATCACCATGTATGGTAATTACATTCAATGTCCCGCGTTTTACACGAGGCAAATGGGCAGCAAGAGCTATTTTTTCAACAAATGTATTCAAGTCATCAGTTACATTGCACATCATCATTCTTTTCATAAACAAAATTCCCTTTTAAATCTTTCTGATTTGTTACTACTAAATAATTGCTAGATAGAAAAGCTTAAAAAGCCAAATTGGGATAGAATCCCATGACAGAAGAAAATAATGGGGACAAAAGAAATTGCAATAACTTAGAAAGAAATATCTTAGCTGAAGCAATTAGAAATAAAGATTATCCAGTTCAAACAATGAGTTCTGCTCTAAACGATATTAGTTACGGATGCCACGAACACCAAGATATGTATCAGCACGAGAAACATTGGCATAATTGCGACGCATAAATTTACTACTTTTTTTCAATGCTATGCTTGCGCAAGTGTTAAAAATTCTTAAATTTTTTATAGATGTAAATGAGATTTTACGAGAGGCAGAGAAAAGTAGAAGAAACAGTTTATGAAGCTATTGAGACAATTGCAGAGGAGCTTAATTTAAATGTTCCATATTATCCTGAAGTATACTGGACTGGGAATAAATTATACTTTGATTCTCTTTATCTTGCGGAAAAGCATCGTGGGGAAATGGAGGAGCGCCAGCACACAAGAAACAGCTGGTTTCTTACGCGTCCGGAAATTATTTTTATAGGCCGTGATCATCCAATTACTCACAGTGAGGAGGCTGCTCATTTTTTGCATAGAGTTAATGCACGTTTTACATATTGCAATAAAAGTAGACAAGATAATATTGCAATAAAAATTCTTGATGAAATGCTTGCTTTCTTTTGCTCAAAACTGATAGTTAGGGAAAGAGGAAATCCTTACTTTCTGCATGGAAATTCTCCAAATGGCGTAGATAAAAAAATCTTTGACAACACTGATTTTCTTATTTACTATCAAGGTTATGGATTGGGAGAGCGCTTGTTTTACGCTTATACTTCCGGCAAGTGCCATAAAAACTATATTAGAAATATTTTTTTCAGAAATTTTCAAAAAAAAGGGCAAGCTTCTAAAACTTACATAGAATTAGATAAAATTTTATAGATTAAACATCCAATACAACTTTGGCTTCCCAACCATCTTTTGTTTTTTTTATCTCCATTTCAGAATAAGTAGCTGCTTTTACCTGGTTTATTTCATATTTTGAGGCTTTGTCTCCATAGAGCTCAGCTTTTAAGTTGTTTCCCCTTAATGTTACTTTAACTTTTGCAGTAATAAAATCTTCAGCATCAACAAGATATATAATTTCATCTAGAAAGTTGTAAAGAAGAGATCCCATATCAATGCCTTTAACTTCAATTACTTTGCCTCTAGAGCTATCTACTTTTTTCTCTCCAGCCATATAACTGATTAATGCAAGAACAGAATTTTCAAATATATCTTGGAGAGTTTTTCCGTACGCCTGAAATTTTATATCTGCAGTATGCTCTAAAAATTTAAACTTCATAATTTATTTACGCTGATTACATTTATAAATTACTATGCCCTATAAAAAATATGGAAGCACTTGACTACATTGTTTTGATTATTCTCTCAGTATCTATTTTTTTTGGAGCTTATTTGTTCTGGATAAATTTACCTGTCGGAGAAACACAAGAATATGAATTGATAAAGCCAAATATAAAAAATGAAACTTATCAATACAACATATCAAACAATGTTCAGTTCTATCCTAGAATGAGGTATGTAGACAGGGAAATAAGATATTCTATTGATGTTAAATGCGACTTGAAGAAGCAGAATGATATTTTGGAAGCCCTTTCTTTAATTTCATCACAAACTCTGCTTAGATTTTATGAATCAGAAAATAATACTCAGATTAGTTTTGTTTGTTCTGAAATAGAGCCGTCTCTAGAACAGAAAAATCATTTCGTAGCCGGAGAAGGCGGACCTACTGAAATAATAAACACAAGTTTATATTACGTAATTTTTTCAGGAAAAGTATCTCTCTTTAGAACAGAAAAATGTCCTGAACCAAAAATCGCGCTTCATGAAATACTTCATGCTCTAGGATTTGACCACAATTCAAATGAAAATAGCATAATGTATCCTATAACAAAATGCGACCAGCAATTTGAGAAGTATATAATAGATGAAATAAATGAATTATATAAAACAGATTCTCTACCTGATTTGGCAATTTATGATGTTAGTGCAAGCAAAACAGGAAGATATCTTGACTTTAAAATTGAAATTGATAATCAGGGACTAAAAGACGTAATAAATGCTAGTTTGAATATAATAGTTAATAGTAATATAGAAAGTACTTTCAATTTGGAAGGAATTTCAATTGGAACAAGAAAGATTATGACTGCAGAAAATGTCAAAGTTTCCTTAGATTCTGAAGAAATAGTTTTTATGGTCAAATCAGATTCAGAAAAAGAAATATCGCTTGAAAATAATAAAGTCAGTCTTCTTCTCTCTTCAGATTAAGTTAATTAATAAAAATGCAGGAGAGAGGATTCGAACCTCTGAACCCACTAAGGGAAGAGCTCTTGAGGCTCTTGCGTTTGACCACTTCGCTACCCCTGCTTAAAATTCTCTAGTTCTAGATAGTTTTAAACTTTGAGGTCAGCTTTGTGCAAATTATAAGCGAAATCAAAGGTCTTAGGCTAGCCATCTAAACCTTTATAAACCATCAAGCAATTAATTTTATGAAGACGGCCATAGTAATCAGGAAATACCTGTTCCCATTCCGAACACAGAAGTCAAGCTGGTTACGTCGGTTCGTTAGCTTCCTACAAGAAGTGAATCACCGATGCTGTCCTCACATTTTTAGTTTAGATTTTTTATAAGAAATTACTCTACTAAAAAATTCTTCAAGTCTGCTGATTTGCTTATGCATTTCAAAATCTTTTCTGGCTTTTTCTATATTTTTTTTGATTTCAACTTTTCTTACTTTTTTTAACTTTTCTTTAAGGTTGTCATAGCTTTCAATTTTAATTCCAACTTTATATTTAGAAAGCAACTTGTCAACAAAGTAATAGTTGTTAAAATATATTATAGGCAGGCCTGCCTCAAGATAAGAGGAGATTTTATTTCCTGTAGTAAGCGTAATGCTTTTCTTAAAAATATTTTCGGAGCCATACCAAAGGCCATAGTCGTATTTTGAAATTTCTTTAGCAAGTTCTTTTTGCTGAATCTGGCCATGAAGATGAAAATATTTATTTTTAAGGAGCCCTCCAAATAAATTTAAAAGATTTTTATTGTAAGATTCTTCCTTTGTTAAGCCAACTGTTTTAATATATATATGGATGTGAATATTCTGTGATACAATTTTCTTCAGCGGCTCAATCCATTGTGGAATTCCTGCGATATGCCCAACATGTACAACATGAATTTCTTTGTCTATTTTTGACAATTTATTGCTGTTGATTGGAGCCATAAACTCTTTCAAGCAATACGGAAGAAATTGAATTTCAGGGGCAGTTATTTTTATTCCTTTTCCAAGAACCTCTTCAGGTATTAATTTAAGCTCTTCTTTATCTCCCTTATGTATAATGCCATCTGCATTTTCAAAGCAATATCTCTCAGCATATAGTTCAAAAGATGGCACGCCTGAACAGATTGCTTCATTTCTGTCCAAATAACAAAAAGATCTTATATCATATGGGAAATAAGAAAAAGGATATTTTCTAAAATATTTCATTGCTAAAAAGCAAATCCAGTTTGGTGTAGCCCTGCAGATTATCATGTAGGGATTTTTTTTCCTAACTCTTGATATAAAATTTAGAATTCTCTTAAATTTTCTAAGTGAATACAAAGCAATATTTGGAATGGTTGACAAGCTAATTCTGAAGAATTTAAAATCAGTAGTGATTATTTCATCATAAGCTTCATTAAGAAAATTATTAACTTTATCTTCTGTAATGCTTATAAGACAAGTTTTCCATCCTCTTTTTTTAAGAGCCCAAGCTATTTTGCCAAAACTATCAGCAGGACCTGCCTCAATAAATATTATTTCATTGTTCATAAGTTTGTGGTTTTATTCTCCTAAAGCTTTCCATAGTTTTCTCAAGACCAGTCAATACATCAATATTAGCCTTAAATCCAAGAACTTCAGCAGCATGTTCTTCCAAATATTTAACTCCCTTTTCAAGATAGTCTAGTGAACCAGCAGCAGCAAATTTTATCATAGTATTTTTTTTCTAAGTTAATTTAAAAATATTGTTGTAATTTAATCGCCATGTTTTTTATAGATCACAAATCTGATTTAATCAATATTTTTTATTTTCTTGATTATATCAGTTGAAGAAAATTTCTCATCTATCGTATATTCTATCTTTGCTCCGAGAGATTCAAGAACAGCCTTTGATTCTATCATTCCTACGCTTTTCTCGTCAGCATAGTCTTTTCCCTTTATATAAACATCTGGCTTTATAATATAGTAAGTGTTTACAGAACCATCGTCGATAATTACAAAATCAACTGCTTTTAGTTGTGAAACCATATAAGCCCTTAGTCGCTCTGAAAAGATAGGTCTGCCGTTTTCTTTCCTTTTTAAAAATTCATCTCTGGCAACAGCAACGACAAGAACATCACAAAATTTTTTTGCAGAGTTTAAGTAAGTTATATGCCCTGGATGAAACAGGTCAAATCCCCCGGAGCACAGCCCTATTTTTTTCCCTTCTGTACTTAGTTTCTCCAATTTTCCCGCAAGCTCTTCGGCTGATAAAATATTATCAGAATCGTATGATGAAGAATTCCCAGTTATCATGATAATTTAGTTAATGTCGCCTTATTTAAAGTCTTCTAATTCTTTAAAGCCAGATAAAGTCCCGGAATGCAACTATGGTTTAATTTATAACCCTTAGAATCTTTGGCAAGAGAATATATAGTTTCAGCTGTTGCAGGCACCATAAGCAAGCTTCCATGCTCTTTCTTTGCCATCTCGCTCTTTTCACATCTTTTTGCAATCTCTTCCATCGAAACATCTGTTGTCAAGCAAGCAAGTAGGAGTGGGGCCCTAGTTAATTCGTTTAACCAATAACTTTTCTTAAATTTGATTTCATTTTTATTCAAGCAGAGCTCTTCTTTCATTTCCTCTTCGTAATGCTCTCCCAAATATCTGGAGAAATGCGCAGCTCCAATTCTGGATAAATCGTCCCATCTTGGTGTTCCCCCCAACAGCCCGCATGTACCAGGATTTACAATCAGGTTTCTATTTCTTATATCCAATATAAAAAATTTTTCTTTTTCATTTAATACAGAAAACATCATACCGAAGACATTTGCGAGATTGGATTTATGCAATTCTACTGCCTTGCCATTTTCAATTTCATGCTCACGTAAAGTCTGCCCATCTTCAAAACTTTCATCAAATTGCGAAAGATAATCATCCTGCGACAAATTTGTGCCTATAAAACTAAAATAATCTGATTTTTGTATGTTTAACCTAATTGTCTCTCCTTCTGTTTTTATTTTACCAATTCTTACAACCGGTATACTGTTATACATTCCCGGCATGAGTTTTTCCCTTAATGCAGAATCAACAAATTTCTTGAATCTTTGCGGCACTTCATATGGTCTATCCTCCACTAATATTTTCTGCTTTTCCAAGTCATTAAACTCATTAATTAAAATCAATGGATATTTCTGTCCATTCACCTCAATAAGATTTTCATTGTAATATAATCTAGCATAATCATCTAAAGAGAGATTTTTTCTCTTTATTTTTAGAGTATGCTCCTTTTTCTGCTCAATCTTCATAGAAGAATCTCTTTTTTCAAGAATATATTCAAAGATAGAATGCCTGCCGTAAATAGGAATATCTTTTACTATCATGTGTTTATGATAAATATTCTCCTTATAAAGATTTTGATAGCATTATATACTGCTAAAGTTTATATATTCTCTCCATAAATCCAAAGAAAACAATTAAATTTAAATAATTAATTTTTGCTTCTAAACCGAAAGAATGAAAAGTGCACTGCAGAAAGATTATATGCCAACAGCATAATTAAATTTATAAACTAAACGCTTTTAAAAAATTTATGAAAGCATCTGATTATATAGCTGAGTTCATCGCAAAGCAGAATGTTAAGCACGTCTTTTGTGTAACAGGAGGCTGTATTGTGCATACATTAGATTCAATTTCTAATAGGAATGACATCACAATTGTTCCTGTTCAGCATGAGCAAGCAGGTGCAATGGCGGCAGAGGCATATTCCAGAGTATCAGATAATTTGGGAGTCATGATAACAACTTCTGGCCCAGGAGCAACAAATCTTCTGACAGGAACATGTTGCTCATATTACGATTCTATTCCAGTTTTAAATATCACGGGGCAGGTTGCAAAAGACCAAATGAAAGGAGATACAGGCTGCAGACAAGTCGGCTTCCAAGAAACAGGAGTTGTTGATATATACAGAAGTGTCACAAAATATGCGGATTTAGTGGACAAAGCAGAAGACCTTAGGTACAAACTTGAAAAAGCAGCATATGTCGCTAAAGAAGGAAGGCCAGGACCTGTTTTTTTAGATATTTGCGACAATGTGCAACAAGCGCAGATAGATCCTAAATCATTAAGACCTTATAATCCGGAGCCAAAAAGAAAAGACACGCGTTCTCTGGATTCCATAATAGATCAAACATTTTCTCTTCTTGAAAGAGCAAAAAGACCAGTAGTAATCATCGGTGCAGGCGTTAAATTAGCAGAAGCAGTCAAAGAAGCTAAAAGTTTTGTTGAAAAGCTCGGCTTTCCAATTGCTCCAACATGGGGAGCTATGGACTTTATACCATACAACCATAATTTAATGATTTCTCCATTTGGAATTACTTCTCATAGGGCAGGAAATTTTGCAGTGCAAAACTCAGATTTAATTCTCGCCCTTGGAACAAGATTAGATACTCATGAGGTAGGTCCTAAACCAAGTACATTTGCGCGCGGAGCCAAGAAAATTGTTTTGGATATAGACAAATCAGAGCTTCAAAAATATGAAAAAGTCGGCATGCATGTTGATATTCCAATATTAGCAGACGTACGCGACTTTTTTTCTCGTTCTTTCAGAAGACTTGAAAGTTTTGTAAGTCAAGACATATCGGAATGGAAAAATTATATAAGAGATTTAAAGAAAGAATTTCCTATATGTCCTCCTGATTATTATAAGAGAAAAAAGCAGGTTGACCCTTATGTTTTTATGGACGCTTTAAGTAGGAATACAAAAGGAAACGAATTTATTATACCTGACTGCGGAGGGAATTTAATCTGGACAATGCAGGGGCTCAAGCTGAAAGATGAGCAGAAGTTATTTACATCATTCAACCATTCTCCAATGGGCTATGCTGTTCCAGCTGCAATGGGTGCAGCATTTGCTACAACTAAACCAATTATCTGTATCACCGGGGATGGAGGAATGCAGATGAACATCCAAGAGCTTGCAACAATCTCTCATTATAAACAGCAGGTAAAAATATTTTTAATGAACAATCATGGTCATGGAATAATTAAACAAACCTTGCGCACCAGAGTAAGTGGAAAATATGTTGGTGTCGACGACAAGAGTGGACTTGGTATACCAAATCTAAGGAATGTTACAGAAGCTTATCGCATTCCTACTTTATATGTGGGCAGTCACAGAGAACTTGATTGTGTTGTTAAAGAGACCTTGAGATGCCGAGGGCCTATTTTATGTGAAGTTGATATAAACCACGAGCACGAAATGATTCCCAAGCTTGCATCAAATAGACCATATATTGAGGACTGCGCTCCATTTCTGCCAGACGCAGAGTTCAGTAAGTGGATGCGCTATATTTCCCCAATAAGCAGAAAATAGAAACCAATTACTAACTGCAATGATAGAAATTAATACTGAAAATTACGAAACAACTGGAATTTTGTCAGAAGAGGAAATAAAAGCTAAAACCAGGGAATTAAGAAAAGAAGGAAAGATAGTTGGACTTTGCACAGGCAGCTTTGACTTGCTCCATATAGGGCATGTAGCTTATCTTGAAGCAGCAAAAAAAATGTGTGACGTGCTCGTAGTAGGCGTTGCAGACGATTCTCTCAGCACAAGGAAAAAGTCTCAAAGAGGCGGACCGATTTTTTCCTATGAAGTAAGAGCTTTTATGGTGGGCAGGCTTAAACCAGTTGATTTTGTTATTAGAGACGACGGCTTGTTAAATATTTTTCATTTAGTTTATCCGCACTTTTATATAAAAGGCAGTGATTATAAAAATGAAACAGCTCATGATTTTATAAAATCAAAGGAAATTGTAAAATCACTTGGCATAAAAATGGCTTATGCACCTTGTGTCCTAAGCGATTCTTTGAAGATCAGCACAGCAGATATTATTGATTATATAAAAAATCATGTTAAATAGCAAAAATCAATTATTTTTTCCGTACAATACAATTTTCTTTATCATAAGATAATATTCAGCCATTTTTTCACATTCAGAACTGCCTGGCTTTCTCATTTTTTGTGCTGCATCTGAATCTTCCCAAAGCAAGTTTATCTTGTAAACAAGTCCGTTTACAGTATTTACATTTTCCCTGTTTTCGTCATTTACAACATTGTCTTCGGATTCTTCAGAATTAAAATATCCTTCATATCTTTTAATTGGCCTTTGCTGAAGTGTTCTTTCAGCCAGATGCATCCATCTGCTTGGAAGGTTTTCTTTATGCATCTGTTCAACTCTCTTTAAATAATGCTCAACACTGCCCAAAGCTATAAGATAATCAGAGCTCAAGCCGCTTGCTTTTATTATATTTTCTATCTTCTTCATTTTGGTCTAAAAGTCTTTATTTATCGCACAAATAGAGTATTTAATATTTTTCCTATTACAGCACAATAATTATATACTAAGAACATTTATAAAGATAATAAGAAAGGAAATATAAAAATGGATTCAACAGTTATCGCAGCCCAAAGTGGTAATAAAAAAGGAAGCATAATAATTCCTCCAATAACGAGAAATCAGAGAATTAGCACAACTGCCAACGAAGAGAAAATTCGCGAGCAAATAAAAAGCATAGAATCAATTATAGACAAAACAGTTGACCCTGTAGCAAACATGAGTATTAATCTTGACTCAACAAGAATCTCTAGGCCAGAGCACAGAGAAAGAGTAGAATTGTTGCGCCAGGCATGGAAAGAAGGAGTCTGGCCACCGAGAAAAGAATTAATGGTTGCGCCAATCACAATGGACATGGCTCTGACGCAGAAGTGCAGTTTTTCATGCACTTATTGTTATGCAAATTTACAATATAACGAAGAATCTCCAGTAAAATGGCCTGTTTACAAGGGTCTGCTTGATGACATGGCATCTATAGGTCATAAGCCTGGAGCAGGAGTAAAGGCAGTAAGCTTAATCAGCGACGGAGAAAGCACAGAGAATCCTTATTTTTATGATTTTATCTTGTACGGCAAATACGAAAAAGGAATAGATATGGCTAACGGAACAAATGGACTAAAGCTTAAACACGACAGATTAGAAGAAATAATGCCTGCCTTAACATATCTAAGATTCAATTTTTCAGCAGGAGAGAAAGAAGCCTACAAACAAGTAATGGGCGTAAAAGATTTGCAGTGGGATAAGGTTATAGAAAATATAAAAGAATGCGTGAGAATCAAGAGAGAAAAAAATCTACAAACAACAATCGGCTTACAAATGGTTCTTCTTCCAGAATATGCAGACCAAGTTATTCCTCTTGCCCTGCTCGGAAAAGAATTAGGAGTTGACTATACTGTAATAAAGCACTGCTCAGATGATGAGTATGGAAGTCTCGGAGTTGATTATTCATGGTATCATTCTCTTCTCGCCAAGGATCTGCTTAAAGCAGCAGAAGCGCTTTCTACAAGAGAGCCAAAATATACTGTCCAAGCAAAATGGTCAAAGATGATGACTGGAAGAGACAGAAAATATTCAAAATGTTTTGGCACTCCCTTGATGTTGCAAATATCTGGAACATGCTTAGTTGCTCCCTGTGGCTCTTTTTTCGGCAAGGATTATTCAAAGTATCATATAGGAAGTTACACTGAAAAAAGTTTTAGGGAGATTTGGGAGAGCCCAAGGTACTGGGAGGTTGTCTCTCATCTTGGTTCTGATAAGTTTGACCCGAGAAAAATGTGTGCAACCCTCTGCCTTCAGGACAAAGTGAACGAAGTTCTGTTTGATTATTACGAGTCAGGAATTCCTCTTTCCAATAACTCAAGTACAACTGCTCCTAGATACATCAATTTTATTTAAGCAAAATTCATTATATGAAAAATACTATTTCCAAGACGCAAGCTCAGCAAGTCATTCACGATTTTTTCCATCTACCTTCTTTTACTCAAGATGAAGTAAAAAAAATAAAACGCCTTGCCATGAAGCACAGAATTAAACTAGGTATTTACAGAAAACTTTTTTGTAAGCACTGCCTCTCACAGCTTAAAGGAAGAATCAAGATAACAAAGACTCATAAGACAATTATTTGCGAAAAATGCAGGCATAAAAATAAATTTACGCTTTCTTAAACCTAGTAATATCTGGAAGCATGTCAGCATGCCCTAACAGAGCAGCTCTGCAGCAATATCTTTCTAATCCAAGTTCATTGAGCACTTTACCAGCATCTTCGCCGGAATCAACACGTTTCTTATATTCTTCCCATAAATGTCCTATAGGCTTTCCGCAGCTGAAGCATCTTACTGGAATTATCATATCTATTATTTGGAAAAGTGCTTTTTAAAACTTATGTTTTACAAAAACACAATCTTTTTCAAACTCAATCAGCGAAATGTTCTTAAACTTCCTTTTTTCTGAAAAAGGATGGAAAACCTGGAAAATATAGCTCTTACAACTGCTGAAACAAGTTCAAAAACATCTCTGGAGCTTATTAATGAAGTCATAGCACGAGGAATAACATTTCGCAAGGAGATTGCCCAATGTTCCGGCTTGAATCCAACTCATGTAAACTCTATAATAAAAAAATATAATCTTCTTCCCAAGAAACGCATGCAAACAATCTCAACCTTAAAAGCATTGCATGCAGAAGGTCTTACGTTACAGCAAGCCGCAAATAAATTGAACCGACTCCCTATGTCTCTTAGAACAATTATAAGAAATTATCACCTTCAAGATTTTCTCTCTGAACAATTATCTCCAACGCGTGAAAACATGCGCATAGCAAGACACCGCGAGGATAAAGAGCATCGCGAGTTATATAAAATGATTCGTAGAGGAGCATCACTTACACAAATAGGAGCAAGTTTTGGCTTTACGCGCGAATGGGCTCGTCAGTTTATTAATGATGCAAGTTTACATCACATTTGGAGGAAAAGCCGTAAAAGTTATGAGCAGCACACTGAAGCAAAAGAGCTTGCAAGAAATCGCAATAAGATTTTCTCACTTTTTCAAACACATATTCTTAAACAACTCAACTCAGAAAACATCAGCTGGCCAGAAAAGAAAACAGTAGAGTATATTTTAAATTATAAGTATAATAAAGGAATCAATACTTCTCCCGAAAGAATTAAAGTATTATTTAAAGCTTATCATGAAGCTCAGCAAAAAGGAGAGAGACTTTCTTTTGAAAAACTAGGAAAAAAAGCAGGAATATCTGCGCCAAGTGCACAAAGACTTCTTGAAAAAATAGGGTGCTTATCAATATATAAAAAGCTTGAGTATAAGCCTCGCAAACATCTCACTCCTGAGCAAATAAACAGAATGCAAGAGGCTTCTCGTCTCCCCATGGTTCTCGAAGATCTTGCATATTTTTCAGGGCGTTCCGCTTATCCTTTTTTAGTATATGGGAAAAAAAGAGAACAACATCTTAATTCCATTAATTGGTTCTCGTACAACAAGCTGCGTTTAACATATCGCATCGCAAGTCAGATTTATGAAGCAGAAGATGCAGGTTTCTCCCAGCAAGAAATGCAAGAGCTCTTTGAAGTTCCACATCACCATGTTGCGCACGCACTGGAGCATCGCTCTAAAATAGCCCCCATAATAATGAAAGCATTGAGGCTTTTGCACCCAGAAAAACATTATACAAAACCTTATCTTTACCAACAGAAAAGCTCTTAAATCTTCTCTATTTTTTGCTGACGATTAATAACAGCTTTTTTGCGTTCATTAATGATTGCTTCAAGCTTTTTCTTGATTTCTAGGCGTGTGCTAAATCCTATAAAAATTGGATTAAGCTCTAATTTTTCCGGATTCACAGTTTTAAGATAGTTTATAACTCCATCGTATGAACGGAATATTTTTTCTCCCTGAGACTTCCTAAACTTCAGGTAATACAAGCCATCTTCTGATCTGGTTAGATTAAGTCGATAATACTCAGTCATGCCATGAAAAGTCATTTTATTATTATAAGTATTGTTGTGCTTAATTGTTCCAATACAAGCATAACTTGAGATAGTTTATTAAAGGCGTGTCTTACCTTATTTTCATGAAAAACATAATTGAAATCAAGAATGTAAGCAAGTATTATGAAATGGGTGAGAACATTGTAAAAGCAATAGATGGAATTTCAATAACTATAGAAAAAGGCGACTTTGTAGCAATTATGGGTCCATCAGGCTCGGGCAAATCAACAGCAATGAACCTTGTTGGAAGCCTGGATTTAGCAACTCAGGGAGATATTTTTCTTGGAGGACACAATATTGAATATTTAGAAGAGTCAGAAACAGCCCAATTAAGAGGGAAAAAGATTGGCTTTATTTTCCAGAGTTTTAACCTGATTCCAAATCTCACAGCAAAAGAAAATATCATGCTCCCTATGCTTTTTCAGGACATAAATAAAGAAGAGCGTGAAGATAGAGCAGATGAGCTTCTAGCTTTAGTAGATTTGACAGACAGGGCAGGTCATTACCCAAATCAGCTTTCAGGAGGGCAGCAGCAGCGTGTTGCAATTGCCCGAGCTCTTTCAAATAATCCTGAAGTTATTCTTGCTGACGAGCCTACTGGAAATTTAGATACAAAAACAGGGGAAAAAGTTCTGCGCTTTCTAGATAAACTGAACAAACAAGGAAAAACCATCATTATAGTAACTCATGATTCTAATTTAGCAAAGAAGCACGCAAAGATTATATACTGGCTGAAAGACGGCAAAGTCGAAAAAGTCACAAAAAAGAAATTTTAATCTTCTATCGTAACCCCTTAAAAGTTTAAACAAAAAGCAAATGTTTTTAAATTAATTAAATATAGTAATTTCATGAGAAAATTATTGCTATCTTTGCTTGTTTTTTTTGTTACACTACAAGCTTCAGCCCTATCCATACACTCAGTCAATGTCCAGGATATACTGCCTGGAGAGGAAACTGAGTTAAGAATTATTGTAGAAAACAATCTTGACAAAGATGCGAGTGAAGTTTCTCTTTCCCTTCAGATGCAAAATCTGCCATTTAGCATTATCGGCAGTTCAGATTTAACTCTTGAAGAAATAGAAGAAGGAGAGAAAGAAGATTTCGTATTTAGAATCCGTGCAGCATCAACAGCAGAACCAGGAGATTATCTAATTCCATTTTCATTAAGCCATAAAGATTCTTCAAAAGCAAAAACCGGAGCAATTGGCTTAAGAATTAAAGGTACAGTTGTTCTTGATTTAAATATTGAAACTGAAAAACCAATAATAATGGAAAAAGACAAATTATCTTTAAAAATAATAAATAAGGGCTTTTCAGATGCCCGCTATGTTTCAATTAAGGTTATACCAATCGGCTTTAATATTTTATCAGAAAAAAATGTTTTCATAGGGGACATAAGAGCAAATGATTTTGAAGTAGCGACTTTTGACGTTATTTATTCTTCAATATCTCCAAAATTTTTAGTAACTTTGGAATATCTTGATTTTAGCAATACTAAAAATATAAAGACAATTGAAGAGTCCTTGCGCGTTTATGATCCAGAAGAAGCCATAAAAGCAGGGCTTGTAGAAAAAAACAAATTTCCTATTTACGCATCTATTGCTATTTTAGTGATTCTAGCTTTCATTTTGCTAAGAGTAATAAGAAAAAGAAACAAGATAAAGAAAAAAATGAATTCTTTGCAATAATTATTATGTTCTCGGATTATTTTTCTTTGGCTTTTACTAAATTGCTTAAAAGAGGTGCGCGTTCTTGGCTCACTTTAATTGGAATTGTCATAGGAATATCAGCACTGGTTGCTTTGATTTCACTTGGTCAGGGATTACAGGAAGCAATTACAGGACAGTTCTCTTCACTTTCAATTGATCGCTTAATAATACAAAATTCTGGCAGTTCATTTGGTCCTCCAGGTGCTTCATCTATAAAAAAACTTACAAATCATGATATAGATTTAATAAAAGAAATTAAAGGAATTAATTTAGTTGTTCCCCGCATTATCAGGGCAGCAAAAGTAGAATACAACAAAAAAGCAAATTTTGAGTTTATCGGAAGTCTTCCCAAAAAGCAGGAAGAAGTTGATTTTATATACAAGACATTTAAGCTTGAAATTGAAGAAGGCAAATTAGTATCTGCTGGAGAAAGGAAAAAGATTTTGCTGGGAAGCAATTTTAAATCAGATAATAATTACGGCAAAGAAATAAGGGCAGGTTCATTATTAAAAATACAAGGCAAAGATTTTGAGGTAGCAGGCATACTTAAAAAAACCGGCTCTTTTCAATTCAACAGGGTAATTTTAATGCCGGAAAGAGATATGGAAGATATTTTTTCTTTCAAAGAAGAATTCGATTTTGTAGTTGTTCTAGTAAAAGAAAAAAATAAAATAGAGTCCATTGCAGATGAAATAAAAAGAAAATTCAGAAAAGATAGAAAACAAGAACTTGGAGAAGAAGATTTTTCTGTAGAAACTCCTATACAAGCAATAGGGGTTGTAAATACAATCCTTAACATCATAAATTTAATAGTATCGGGAATAGCCGCAATTTCAATTCTCGTAGGCGGGATAGGCATTGCAAATACAATGTTTACTTCAGTTCTAGAAAGAACCAGAGAAATAGGAACAATGAAAGCAGTTGGAGCAAAAAACAGCGACATTCTTCTTATATTTTTAATAGAATCTGGTCTTCTCGGTTTAACAGGAGGAATTTTCGGCATAGCTCTGGGATTAGCGCTTGCTTTTCTCTCTTCTTTTTTAATAAATATTTATTTTAGCACAGAAATAATCAAAATTAACATATCTTTACTCTTGCTTATTTTCGCAGCATCTTTCGCATTCTTCTCTGGAATTATTGCGGGCTTGATTCCCGCAATACAAGCATCCAAACTAAATCCTGTAGAAGCACTAAGAGCATGATAAAAGATTATTTCTCCATTGCTTTAAGAAATATAAGAAATAGAAAATTGCGTTCTTGGCTTACAATCCTAGGCATAATTATTTCAATTTCAGTTATATTTATGCTTATTAGTGTTTCATTAGGCCTTGAAAACGCAGTAAAAGAGCAGTTTCGTATTCTTGGAACTGATAAATTTTTTATATTGCCTAAAGGGCAGATAGCTGGTCCAGGAACACTTTCAACAGTTATTCTAAATGAGAAAGATACAGAAACAATTGAAAAAGTTCAGGGTGTTAAAGATATATCATACTTATCTTTAAGAACTGTAGAAGTTGTTTTTAATAACCAGAAGAAATTTTTTTCAGCAATAGGAATGCCTGAAGGAAAATCAAAAGTTTATAGGGAAATTGAAGCATATAAAGAAGAAGAAGGAAAAGAGATAAAAGATGAAGATAGAGGAGAAATTATGCTTGGCAGTCAATATAAGCATAATTTTCTATTTGAAACTCCAATAAAAACAAGAGATAAAGTAAAGATAAATGGAAAAGAGTTCAAGGTAAAAGCAATATTAAAACCGATTGGAAATCCTGGAGATGATCAGATTATTTACATGAATCTAAGGGATTTAAAAGAAATAGTAAACGTATCTGGCATCGATCAAATAATAGTTCAAATAGATGAAGGAGAAGATATAAATGAAGTTATTCAAAGAACTGGTAGAAAACTTCAATCAGTTAGAGGAGTAAATGAAGATACAAAAGATTTCATAATATTAAGCCCAGAGGAGCTTCTTTCAGATTTTAGTTCGATTCTAAACATCATAACTGGATTTTTGTTTGGAGTTGCCGCAATTTCAATTCTCGTAGGCGGGATAGGCATTGCAAATACAATGTTTACTTCAGTTCTAGAAAGAACCAGAGAAATAGGAACAATGAAAGCAGTCGGAGCAAAAAACAGCGACATTCTTCTTATATTTTTAATAGAATCAGGTCTTCTCGGTTTAACAGGGGGAATTTTCGGAGTTATACTAGGTTATATGTTTTCAAAAGTAATAAAATATCTTGCAATAAATAAATTAGGCACTACTCTTCTTGTTCCGCTCTCACATCCGCTTTTGATTATGGGATGTCTGTTTTTTGCATTTTTTATAGGAGTTGTATCAGGAATCTGGCCCGCATGGAGAGCAAGTAAGCTAAAAGCAGTTGATGCTTTAAGATATGAGTAGCTAAATAAAAGAAAATAAAAAACTTAAAAATATCAAAAAATTAATCAAAGCAGATATAAGGCAGTAAAAACAATAGTTTTTTATTACATATTTTTGAATATAAACCAAAAAAAACGAGAAAAGCAGCCCAACAAAAGATAAATAAAATAACCATCTTAAAATATTATAATCTTCAATCATGAAAACACCTAAAAATATTATTAAGTAATATGCCAGTCCAAGTAAATCGTTTCTAAAATAAAAAATTCTTCCCCATTTGCTTTCAGTAACTTTTTCGCATTTCATATTCATTGGGCATACAAGATGCTCTTTTCTTTTACGCTTCCAAATCAAATACCCGGAATCTACTGCTCCAAGAAGTGCAAGTATTGCTGTTAATGGAATTGATAAATTCATTTTAAATTTTTTCCTTTGATAATATTGCCAAAGCTATAGAACTGAATAATATCGATATGTCTCTGAATATTATATCAAGCTCGCTGTAATTAAAAACAATTATTGCAAGCATCAAAATTGCAGAAATCATAGATGCATAAAATATATTTTTATTTGATAGGAGCCAGAAAGCTAAAATTATATTTGCTGTTGAATGAATATATAAAAATATTTTTGGAGGGATAATCTGGCTTATAAATTGAGGTGTAAAACCCATCCAAGAAGTTGGATTTAAATAAGCAGATATTGCTGCATAAAGAAGCACTATCACAAGTCCAGATCTCAACATAAAAGATACAAGTTCTTTTTCACTTTTCTCTATTTTCATTAGTTTACTGTTATTTGTCCAGTGAATCTTGGATTTATATGATCATGATAATACCACTTTCCCTTTTCATTAAATACAAAGCTGAAACTTTTTTTTGTTATAAGCTCTGCGCAAGCATCAAACATTTTTCCTTCCAGGACTTTTCCGCAATTTCTTATATCAGTTCCAGGATATACAGTATGGGTAGGATGTATAGCTGAAGCAGGCCACATAGGAATATTATTTTTATTGACCCAGTTCACACTGTCGCCTTGTTTTATTTCAAGTTCTTTTGGAGAATATCCGGAAGAAGTAAATTCTATTGAGTGTTGTTTCGGTACTTCTCTAAGAACAACTTCATTTTTTTTCACTTCTTCCTTCACTTCTTTCTTCCCAGATTCTTTTTCAGTTACAACATACTTAAAGATGAAAAATCCTATTATTAAAATTATAATTATAACTAAAATACTGCCAATCATTGCTTTTTTCATGCTTTTTTAAAGAAAAATATCTTTATAAGTCTTTTGCAAGTTCTTTTTTGCGTAATTTCTTTATTTTTTTTCTTCTTTTTTCCGGTGATATCTAAAAGAAGTTCCGAAATTTCCTTTTTCTCTCCATCCAAAATAAGTTTCAAAATTTCCGAGCTTTAAAGAAACTAATGGCTTCAAATCATTAAGATTTATCTTGAAAGCATTTTTTCCAGCTCCGAAAACTCCTGTTTTATCATTTCTAAAAACTCCAAACCCGTTTTTATCATATCTAACAATAGATAAATTCCAATGCTTTTTAAGACACGCGCTTCCCAATGGAGGATAATATTTGAAATTGTGCATGGGATTCCTTAAAAAATTCCATCTTATAAAAGTCTTATAATTAATATCTGAAGAATAAGGATTTCCCTCAGCAATGCCCTCTCCAAAAACTCCATCTTCATCATTGCCAAATAAGTACCAGGTTACATGCCGCGGGTCAAAAAAATACTTTTGCTCTCTTTGAAATGGAATAACTGAATAAATTTCATGCTCCAGAGCTTCTTCTCTTGTTTTCCTGGCAATCTCAGTTGTCGCAGGATGTTTTTGATAGCAATTGATTAAGGTGTTTGTCGGCTTTTTGTACATTGAAGAAGCGCATCCAGTAAGAAAAGCAGAAGATAAAACAACAGATAATAAAGTTTTCATGAATTATTAGAACAATTAAATATTAAAAACATTATTATACTGAAGAACTTCTTTTCTTTTATGAAATACAGAACATTTACAATACTCCACAAAGATAAAAAAAGCAAAGCGCGTGTCGGACTTTTGAAAACTAAAAGTGGAAATATCAAAACTCCATTTTTCATGCCTGTTGCTACAAAAACATCAGTCAAGCATATTTCA
>ERZ1292623.107-Hain-H51-01um-R1-107-length-90889-cov-12_pt1 | contig 33083 bp, 28 predicted proteins | sample MGYA00564398_ERZ1292623 | MGnify/ENA primary metagenome ERZ1292623 (study PRJEB36523, sample SAMEA6512633) | groundwater metagenome | collected 2019-01-07 | study: AquaDiva: Metagenomics assemblies of 32 groundwater samples
GGTGGCACAGGAGGTGGCACAGGAGGTGGCACAGGAGGCGGCACAGGCGGTGGCACAGGAGGCGGCACAGGAGGCGGCACGGGCGGCGGTACAGGGGGCGGCACGGGAGGTGGTGTCGATACAGGCGGCGGCACAGGAGGCGGCGATTGCAAAGGCGACGATTGCGGCGACGGCAAAGGCAAGTTTGGCGGCTCTTGCTCTGCAGGCTTCACGTGTGAGGGCGACGTATTACTTTGTGCGATTGCCAAAGAGCAGCATAAGCGCGCGTGCGAGTTATTCGTAAACGAGTCTCCAGAATCAAAGCTATATGACGCGGAAGTCGCTAAGGGTCGAAATCGCGACGTGACGAAAGATTTACCTGGAAATAAAGATGTGGACGTTTCTGGGAAGCTGAGTCAGGACGATTTGCTTGGTGGCGGCCAATGCATATCTGACTTGTCGGTGACTGTGTGGGGCACCGAAGTATCTTTGCCTATGTCCCGTATCTGTCCTGGTCTCGAATACATGGGCTGGGTGCTGGTCGCAGTCTCTAGTCTGGTTGGATTCCGCATAGTTTCAGGTGTAGCACGGGAGTAACAAAAATGCCTGTCTTTCTCGCTGCTTTGGGCGGCATGTTTCTCAACATCGCGGGGAGTCTCGCAGGTCAGGTGCTTATCTCGCTGGGTATCTCGGTCGTTACATACATGGGCGTTGATACTGCGCTTGATCGCCTGAAGTCTGACGCTCTAACTGCGTTTTTTGGTCTGCCACCTGAGCTAGTCGGTTTGCTTTCGTATATGAAAGTTGGTGTCGCAATCAGCATCATTACGTCCGCAGTTGCGGTGCGTCTCAGTCTTGCGGGCATGACTGGCGCGGTGAAACGATTCCGTAAACAGTGAGGTCGGCATGCTGTATCTGATCACTGGCGCCAATGGCGCAGGCAAGACACTCAATACGCTGAAGTGGGTGCGTGAGCGAAGCGTGAAGGAGGGTCGCCCCGTCTGCCATAACGGGCGCTTTGAGCCAGTTGAGGGCGGTGAGCTTTCGAACTGGAAGCGGATCGATTTCAAGGATTGGCAGAAAGAGCCTGACGGCACCATCTTCCTGATTGATGAGTGCCATAACGATATGCCCGTGCGCGGTGCAAGTGCAACCGTCCCGGACGAAATCCGCATGCTGGCCGAGCATCGGCGTCGGGGCATGGATTTCTACCTGGTCACGCAGCATCCCCAGAACATCGATAACTTCGTGCGGCGCCTGGTTGGCTCGCCTGGGTGGCACCGACACCTGAAACGCACATTCGGTGCTGACCTGGTCAGTTGCATAGAGTGGGCGGCCGTCAATCCGAACTGCGAAAAAGATGGGAGCGGCAAGACCGGCACGGTCTCCATGGTCGGTTTCCCGAAAGAGGTCTACGGCTGGTACAAGAGCGCAAGTCTGCACACAGGGAAAAAGAAAATTCCGCGTGCTGTCTGGACGGCTCTGGCTGCCGTGATCCTGGCGCCGACGATGATTTATTTCGCTGTCAGCGGCGTCTACAAGAATGTAGTCAAGGGCAAGGCCGAGCCGGTGGCCACGGCGGGTGCGTCGCAAGCACCAGGACGGGCAGGAAATGAGGGTCGCGTGCTGACAGCTGCGGAATATGTAGACGCTCGCGTGCCTCGCATCCCTGGCTTCCCACACAGCGCACCCGCTTACGATGCTGTCACCCAGCCCGTCGAGGCGCCATACCCTGCTGCTTGCGTCGTCATGCGCGGGGAGTGCAAGTGCTACACGCAGCAGGCAACCCTGCTGTACATGCCTGAGGGCCTGTGCAAGCACATCGTAGAGCGCGGCTTCTTCGTTGATTTCAAATTGCCGCGCGACGCTCCTCGCCGGTCTGCAGATCAGCCTCGGCAGGAGGTGCGGCCAGTCCAGCCAGTGCAGCAGCAGCCCCCGCAGCAACTGCAGGTTGTCGTCGCGCCTCTCCCGCAGCAGGACCCTGGCGCGGCCTATCTGCAGGGTCTATCTGCTCGCAATGCACAGGTGCGCAGTGGGCTGCAGTGATGTCACCGCCCAGCCGCGCGACGTGCCCGGCGATGTGCTCAGTGCGTCACTAGCGCGCCTGCCGCTTGCTTCCTGTGGCGCTATTGCACGCCCTGCAGCGTCGTTGCCATTGCGCCTGCGCTGGCCCCTGTACGCGAGGCGCAGCGCCCATGCCAAGCGGGCCGCAATCCGTCGCCCTGAGAAACAAGGTAGCCCCCGCGTAAGCGGCTCTGTGTTCTGCCTGGCCGTGGGCCTGGATAAGGCCAGCGTGCGGGTGGCCCGCCCATGCAGGCGGAGCGCAGGGGCGGGCCGCGCGCAGCGCGGCCTAGATTTATCCCATAAACACTTTGGGACATACAGGGCAGCAGGGCTCTGAAAAAGGTGAACCCCGCGACGGCGGCAACCGTCCGGGGCTCGTGACGTCAACCAACACGACTGGTCAACATGATCCGAATTATCTGTGATGCGAACCCTACGCGTCGATACACCCCTGAAGAACTGCTGCACATGCATCGTCGTGGCGAGGCTCTCACAGTCTTTGATGGCAGCACGGGCGAGGGCATGCGTGTGAAGGCCCATGACCTGGGCAATGGGCACATGGAAATCACAGGCACGGCCCCCACGGTCTGGGTGGAGCGTGAGTGGAATCACATAGCCCTGGAGACCTACCTGGAGCGCGTCATTGAACGGCGCGAGGAAGAGGCCGAAGAGATGCGCGAACGGTCGCTGACCATCGCGGCGAATCGTGCAAAGGTCAAGGTGCGCAAGCTCTGCAAAGCGATGGGATCAGACACCCTGCTGACGCTCACGTATCGCGCAAACGAGACGGACCTGGAGCGATCCAAGAAGGATCTAAAAGAGTTCGTGCGCCGCATGCGTCGGTACATGCCTGAGTTCAAGGCTGTGGCCGTGTATGAGTACCAGGCCCGCGGGGCAATCCATTGGCACATTGCGACGGCAAATGTGCCCCGTGTGTTCGAGCGCAAGAATGACCAGGGCCAAACCTACCAGGTCAAAAGCTTTGACGCTATCCGCAGCGTCTGGCGTGGTGTCACGAAAGAGCGTGGCGGCAACATCGATCTGGCCCGGCGCAAGCGCAACAGCATGCGTTCCCCTGCTCGCATTGCCTCGTACATCGCCAAGTACATCGTCAAGGCATTCCGCGAGGGGCAGGCCTTCACGAATCGCTACAGCACCTTCGGAGACTTCGAAATGGGCAAGCCCGTCGACCTGGGCTGGTTCCCTCGCGTCGCAGATGCTGTGTCGGCTTGCTATGACTGCATGCTTCAAGGTCAGGCTGTTGTCTATTCGGACCTTTCGCGCTGGCGTGACTGGTTCGTACTGCACGCAGAGGTGCCAAAACGGCCCGCCACGCGTTTTTTAGAAGGGGGTGGTTATGCAGGCATCAACTGACCCTAAGCGCGCAAACAGCACCGGAAACGCTCGCCTGCGGCGATACCGCGACGGCAAGAAGCGCGTTGATCTGTACATAGACCCTGGGCTGCTGTAACAGGTGCGGCGGATCGGGAAGACCTATGAGGCCAGTCAAAGCGAGGTCATCGGTTGCATGCTGAGGCACGCGTTGACGTCGCATGACTGGATGCGCTTCGGGCTGCTGTGGCGGAACAAGTGACGGGGTCGGGACGTAGGCATCTCGTCTACGTGATGCCGCTGTGTGGCTGTGTTCCCTACAGGTGCAGTTTGTCGCGTGATTTGACGCCCCTCCCTAGCATCAAGTCGTCGCAACAAAGTGAGTAGGAACATGCTGATTGGTTACGCGCGGGTCTCAACGCGGGATCAAGAAACGCACCTTCAGATGGATGCATTGCATCGGGCAGGTGTGCAACAGATCTATCAGGAGAAGACTAGCTCAGTGAGCGCACGCCCGGAGCTGCAACGCTGTCTCGCCGCGCTGCAGCCAGGTGACACTCTGGTTGTCTACAAAATGGACCGCATCGCTCGCTCGCTGCTGGATCTACTAATGATTCTGGATCGCATCAAAGCCTCAGGAGCTGCGGTGCGCTCTCTCACAGAGCCGCTTGATACGACAGGGCCGCTGGGTGTCTTCATGGTCCAAATTTTGGGAGCTGTGGCGCAGCTTGAGCGCGGGATCATCAGAGAGCGCACGGTTGCGGGGCAAGTTGCTGCGATCAAGCGGGGGCGTGTCTTTGGTAGGCCCAAGAAGCTTGATGATGAACAAGAAGCGGAGGCTCTACGCATGTTGGCTGAGGGCTGGAGTAAGGCGGCGACGGCAAGGCATTTTGACGTGTCGCTGATCGTCGTGCGTCGGATCGCTGATGAGGCTGCGGGCAAAAAAAACACCGGGCGTTACCCGGTGCTGCGCAAGTTCCTTGATGGTGAGTAGCCATCGCCTGTGACGGCTTCTACTATTGACTTTCATACTTTTAGTATGGACTTTCATGCTGGATTCTTTCAGCCTCGATAATACGGCCATGCCCCAAATTCAATTGACTCCCGCCGAGCGCCGGGAACACCGCGCCAACGCACACCACCTGGACCCCGTGGTCCTCATCGGGGGTGACGGCCTGACGGCTGCCGTGCAAAAGGAGGTCAACGCCGGCCTTAACGCACATGGCCTGATCAAGGTCCGTGTCTTCAACGACGACCGCGCCGCACGCGAGCAGATGTATCTGCAGCTGTGCGACGAGCTTGGCGCTGCACCCATTCAGCACATCGGCAAGCTGCTGGTGCTCTGGCGCCCCATGCCGGAAAAGGAAAAAGCCATCGACGAGAACCGCATGCCCGGCCCTCGCGATGTCAAGCTGCTCAAGTTCAGCAAGCGCTCCGGCCAGAAGCCCGAGGTCAAGCAGATCCGCGTGCTGGGCAACCAGCGCCTGACGGCAGGTGGCCAGGTCAAGCGCGCCAAGCCCAAGCAGAAGTCGGTCAAGAAGCGTCAGGCAGACTGAGTCCGCCGCATCCATGACCGTAGCATCCCATGCCGCCAGCGTGGCCCAGGCCGCGCAACCGCCCTCCGCCTCCCCCTCTGCGCAGCAGCGCTTCGTGATCTGCATGAAGTGGGGCAAGAAGTACGGTCCGGAGTATGTCAACAGGCTCTACGCCATGGTGCGTCGGCATCTGAAGGGCGATTTTCGCCTTGTCTGCCTGACCGATGACGGCGTGGGGATTCGCGACGAGGTCGAATGCCTGCCGATTCCTCCGCTGAACCTGCCCGCGGGCATTCCGGAGCGTGGTTGGAACAAGCTGGCCACCTTCAGTGCCGACCTGCACGGCCTGCGCGGCACGGCGCTGTTTCTTGACGTGGACGTGGTCATCACCGGGCCGCTGGACGATTTTTTCACCGAACCCGGCGAGTTCCTGATCATCCACGACTACAAGCGTCCGTGGCGCATCACGGGCAATTCCTCGGTGTACCGCTTCGAGCTGGGTGCCCACCCCGAGGTGCTGGACTACTTCCGCACGCATTTCGAAGAGATACGCCGCAACTTTCGCAATGAGCAGGCCTATCTGTCCGACATGCTGCACAAGCAGGGCAAGCTCAAGTACTGGCCGCAGGCCTGGTGCCCCAGCTTCAAGTACCACTGCATTCCCGCATGGCCGACGAACTACTGGAAGCCGCCCTTCGTGCCGGATGGTGCGCGCGTGGTGATCTTCCACGGCGAATGCAACCCGCCTGACGCGTTGGCCGGCCGGCGCAATCGGCGCTTTCGCTATATCCGGCCTGCCACCTGGGTGGCCGAGCACTGGCACGAGTGAGCAGCTCGACCCACAAAAAAACGCCCGCGCTTGCGGGCGTTTTCGTTTGGCATGGTGCCGAACCGGCAGGACCGGGATCAGGCCGTGGCCCGGGTGTTCGCTTGAGACGAACGGCCTATGCGCCACAGCACGACGAGCGCACACAGCCACTGCAGCGCATACATCACCGTGCCCACGCTGTGCCACAGCTTGAGGTTGTCGCGTGCAACGATGCGCGGCGACACGCCGTACTGGACGACAAATGCCAGCAGCATGCCTGCGATCACAAAGCCCAGGCAGGCCTTGGCCCAGGGCTGCACGACCGACTCCTTGCTGCGCCGGGACAGGACCAGCAGCACGGCCGCGCAGGCGATGGACACCCAGGTCTGCGCGGCAAACAGCTTGGCAGCCATGAAGCCCGCGACAGCCGGCGTGGGCAAGTGGGCGAACAGCATGGGTACGGCCATGAAGCCGATGGCCGACAGGCTGCCCCACCACAGGGCAGCGGCCAGCAGGGGGACGCGCTCGTACAGGTTGCTCATGGGCTTAAGCCTTCCTCAACGATCGAGGCACAGGCACCGACGCATCAGAGGTAGCGCACCGACACCACTTCATAGCGGCGCTCGCCGCCCGGTGCCTGCACGACAGCGGTATCGCCTTCTTCCTTGCCGATCAGCGCGCGTGCGATGGGGCTGGAGACGTTGATCAGGCCCAGCTTGAGATCGGCCTCGTCCTCGCCGACGATCTGGTACTTGACCGTGTCGCCGCTGTCCTCGTCTTCGAGTTCAACCGTTGCACCGAAGACCACGCGGCCGCCGGCATCCACGGCGGAAGGATCGATGATCTGGGCTGCGGACAGCTTGCTCTCTACCTCGGCAATGCGGCCCTCGATGAAGCCTTGGCGGTCCTTGGCGGCCTCGTACTCGGCGTTTTCGCTCAGATCGCCCTGGGCACGGGCCTCGGCGATGGCCTGGATGATGGAAGGACGCTCCACGGTCTTCAGACGGTGCAGCTCGTCCTTGAGTTTCTCGGCTCCGCGCTTGGTGATGGGAATGGTGGCCATTGAAAAGTCTCCATGTGCAGCAAACGCCGCGCGTTGCGCGGCTTCTTTGGCACAGGCGGGCCGGCAGTATGGCGGCAGGGCCTGCGCCCCAAAAGCAAACCGCCGCACGTTGCCGCGCGGCGGTTTCATCAAGTCATGTGGTCCATTATGCCGCGTTTGACCACCAGCTTCGGTGGGAAAACCCGGCGGCACTGTCGGACAGTGCCGCCGGCTGCACCTCGTCAGAAACGAGGGGCGGCAGTGCGGAAGGATCAGGCCGTCTGCAGCTGGGCGTGCAGTTCCTGGACGGAGTGCACATCCATGTTGCCCATGGACTTCATGCCTTCGACGGCGGCTTCGGCACCGAAGATGGTGGTGAAGGTGGTCACGCGCGCCAGCAGGGCGCTGGTGCGGATGGCGCGCGAGTCGGCGATGGCGTTGCGGCGCTCTTCCACCGTGTTGATGACCATGGCGATCTCGCCGTTCTTGATCATGTCCACGATGTGGGGGCGGCCCTCGGTCACCTTGTTGACGAGCTGCACTTCGATACCTGCCTCGGAGATGGCCGCTGCCGTGCCGCGCGTGGCGCACAGCACGAAGCCCATGGCAGCCAGTTCCTTGGCCACGGCCACGGCGCGCGGCTTGTCGGCGTTCTTCACGGTCAGGAAGACCTTGCCCTGGGTGGGCAGTGCCACGCCGGCGCCCAGCTGGCTCTTGACGAAGGCTTCGCCAAAGGTCTTGCCCACGCCCATGACTTCGCCGGTGGACTTCATCTCGGGGCCGAGGATGGTGTCCACGCCCGGGAACTTCACGAACGGGAAGACGGCTTCCTTGACGCTGAAGTACGGCGGCGTGACTTCCTTGGTGATGCCTTGCTGGGCCAGCGTGTCGCCGGCCATGCAGCGCGCAGCCACCTTGGCCAGCTGGATGCCCGTGGCCTTGGAGACGAAGGGCACGGTGCGCGAGGCACGCGGATTGACTTCCAGCACGTAGATCACGTCGCCATCGGCCGTTTCCTTGATGGCGAACTGCACGTTCATCAGGCCGACCACGCTCAGCGCGTTGGCCATGGCAGCCGTCTGGCGCTTGATCTCGGCCACGGTCTCGGGCTTGAGGTAGTAAGGCGGCAGCGAGCAGGCGGAATCGCCCGAATGCACGCCGGCCTGCTCGATGTGCTCCATCACGCCGCCGATGAAGACGGCGCCTTCGCGGTCACGCACGCAGTCCACATCGCACTCGATGGCGTTGGACAGGAAGTGGTCCAGCAGCACGGGCGAGTCATTGCTGACCTTGACGGCTTCGCGCATGTAGCGCTCCAGGTCACGCTGCTCATGCACGATTTCCATGGCACGGCCACCCAGCACATAGCTGGGACGCACGACCAGGGGGTAGCCCAGGCCGGCCGCCTTTTCCAGCGCTTCGGGCTCGGTACGGGCCGTGGCATTGGGCGGCTGGCGCAGGCCCAGCTCATGCAGCAGCTTCTGGAAGCGCTCGCGGTCTTCGGCCGCGTCGATCATGTCGGGCGTGGTGCCGATGATGGGCACGCCTTCCTTTTCCAGGCCCAGGGCGAGCTTCAGGGGCGTCTGGCCACCGTACTGCACGATGACGCCGACCGGCTTCTCGACAGCCACGACTTCGAGCACGTCTTCCAGCGTCAGCGGCTCGAAGTACAGGCGGTCCGAGGTGTCGTAGTCGGTGGACACGGTTTCGGGGTTGCAGTTGACCATGATGGTTTCATAGCCGTCCTCGCGCATGGCGAGCGCGGCATGCACGCAGCAGTAGTCGAACTCGATGCCCTGGCCGATGCGGTTCGGGCCACCGCCCAGCACCATGATCTTTTTCTTGTCCGTCGGCTCGGCTTCGCACTCCTCGTCATAGGTGGAGTACATGTAGGCGGTGTCGGTGGCGAACTCGGCAGCGCAGGTGTCCACGCGCTTGAACACGGGGCGCACGCCCAGTGCCTTGCGCGCCTCGCGCACGGCCTTGTCGGTGCTGTGCAGCAGCTTGGCAAGGCGGCGGTCGGAGAAGCCCTTTTGCTTGAGCGTGCGCAGCGTGGTGGCGTCCAGTGCAGCCAGCGCGGCATCGCCCTTTTCCTCGTAGACCTTGTCCAGTTCGAGTTCGATCTTGACGATCTCTTCGATCTGCACGAGGAACCACTTGTCGATCTTGGTGATGTTGTGCACTTCGTCCAGCGTCCAGCCGGCAGCAAAGGCGTCACCCACATACCAGATGCGGTCCGGACCTGGTTCGCCGAGTTCCTTTTCGAGGATCTCGCGGTCCTGGGTCTTTTCGTTCATGCCGTCCACGCCGACTTCCAGGCCGCGCAGCGCCTTCTGGAAGGATTCCTGGAAGGTGCGGCCAATGGCCATGACCTCGCCCACGGACTTCATCTGCGTGGTCAGGCGGTTGTCGGCAGCCGGGAACTTCTCGAACGCGAAACGCGGGATCTTGGTGACCACGTAGTCGATCGAGGGCTCGAACGACGCAGGCGTCTTGCCGCCCGTGATGTCGTTCTTGAGTTCGTCCAGCGTATAGCCCACGGCCAGCTTGGCAGCGACCTTGGCGATGGGGAAGCCCGTGGCCTTGGAGGCCAGCGCCGAGGAACGCGACACGCGCGGGTTCATCTCGATGACGATCATGCGACCGTCCTTCGGATTCACCGAGAACTGCACGTTGGAGCCACCCGTGTCCACACCGATCTCGCGCAGCACCGCCAGCGAGGCGTTGCGCATGATCTGGTATTCCTTGTCGGTCAGCGTCTGCGCGGGCGCCACGGTGATTGAGTCGCCGGTGTGCACGCCCATGGGGTCCAGGTTCTCGATGGAGCAGATGATGATGCAGTTGTCCGCCTTGTCGCGGACGACTTCCATCTCGTACTCCTTCCAGCCGAGCAGCGATTCCTCGATCAGCAGCTCATTGGTCGGCGACGCTTCCAGGCCGCGCTTGCAGATGGTCTCGAACTCTTCGGGGTTGTAGGCAATGCCGCCGCCCGTGCCGCCCAGCGTGAAGCTGGGGCGGATGACGGTGGGAAAGCCCATCTCCTTTTGCACGGCCCAGGCTTCGTCCATCGAATGGGCGATGCCCGAGCGTGCCGAACCCAGGCCGATGCGCGTCATCGCATCCTTGAACTTGAGGCGGTCCTCGGCCTTGTCGATGGCCTCGGGAGTTGCGCCGATCAGCTCGACCTTGTACTTGTGCAGCACGCCGTTGCGCCACAGGTCCAGCGCGCAGTTCAGCGCGGTCTGGCCGCCCATGGTCGGCAGGATGGCGTCGGGACGCTCCTTGGCGATGATCTTCTCGACCGTCTGCCAGGTGATGGGCTCGATGTAGGTGACGTCGGCCGTGGCCGGGTCGGTCATGATCGTGGCAGGGTTGCTGTTGATCAGGATGACCTTGTAGCCCTCTTCGCGCAACGCCTTGCAGGCCTGCACGCCGGAGTAGTCAAACTCGCAGGCCTGGCCGATGACGATGGGACCGGCGCCAATGATCAGAATGCTTTTGAGGTCGGTGCGCTTAGGCATTTTTGTGTTTCTCCATCAGCGCCGTGAAGCGGTCAAACAGGTAGGCGATATCGTGCGGGCCGGGCGAAGCCTCGGGGTGGCCCTGGAAGCAGAACGCAGGCTTGTCCTTGTGCTCAAGGCCTTGCAGCGTGCCGTCGAACAGGCTGATGTGCGTGGCGCGCAGCGTGTCGGGCAGCGATTCCATCTCCACCGCAAACCCGTGGTTCTGGCTGGTGATGCTCACGCGGCCGTTGTCCAGGTCCTTGACGGGGTGGTTGGCGCCGTGGTGGCTGTTGGCCATCTTGAAGGTCTTGGCGCCAGCGGCCAGGGCCATGATCTGGTGACCCAGGCAGATGCCGAAGACGGGCTTGCCGGACTCCACCAGTTCCTTGGTCGCGGCAATGGCGTAGTCGCAGGGCTCCGGGTCGCCAGGGCCGTTGGACAGGAAAACGCCGTCGGGGTTGAGTGCCAGCACATCCTTGGCGGGCGTCTTGGCCGGCACCACGGTCAGCTTGCAGCCGCGCTCGGCCAGCATGCGCAGGATGTTGAACTTCACGCCGAAGTCATAGGCCACCACATGGAAACGCGGGGCCTGCTGCTGGCCGTAGCCTTCGCCCAGCTTCCACTCGGTTTCCGTCCATTCGTACTGCTGGGCGGCGCTCACCACCTGGGCCAGATCCAGGCCCTTCATGCTGGGGGCCGCCTTGGCCGCAGCCAGTGCCTCGTCGATGCGCGCCTGGGTCACTTCTTCGCCAGCGGCCAAACCGACGATGGCGCCGTTTTGTGCGCCCTTGTCGCGCAGCAGCCGTGTGAGCTTGCGCGTGTCGATGTTGGCAATCGCCACCGTGCCGCTGCGCGTGAGGTAGTCGGGCAGGGTCTCGGACTTGCGGAAGTTGCTGGCCAGCAGCGGAAGGTTCTTGATGATCAGGCCCGCCGCATGGACCTTGCCAGCCTCGACATCCTCTGCGTTGACGCCGTAGTTGCCGATGTGCGGATACGTGAGCGTCACGATCTGCTGGCAGTAGCTGGGGTCGGTGAGGATTTCCTGGTAGCCGGTGATTGCCGTGTTGAAAACGACTTCACCAACCGTGGTGCCTTGCGCACCGATCGAGTTGCCAACAAAGACCGTGCCGTCTGCGAGCGCCAGGATGGCGGATGGGAATGCTCCCTTGAGAGACAAAAGCACTGGGTTCTCCGGTTCTAATTACGGTTACGCCCAGCGTGCCGCACGGACGGGTCCGTGCGGTTTACAGCTTGTCTGCAGGGGGTGGCGAGGAAGCGTCGCTAGGCGTATTGTGGAATGCTTGAAAGCCGCCCATTATAGGCTGGTCGCGCTTCAGCCTCCTGACAGGAGGCGGGATTACCCTTGACGTGAGCCGGCACTCACGCTGCTTGCGTGCAGGCATATCGCCGCTGCCGCAGCCACGTTCAGAGACTCTTCACCACCCGGCTGGCCGATGCGCACATGCTGCGCCGCCTGCTGCATCAGCGCCTCGCCAACGCCCTGCCCTTCATGGCCCATGGCCCAGGCGCACGGCCAGGGCAGAGCGGCGCCCTGGATCAGTTCACCTTGATGGGAGCTGGTCACGATCAGGGGCAAGCCAAGCGCACTCAGATCCTCGGGTGACGCCGACTCCACCAAGTGCAGCCCGAAATGCGCGCCCATTCCGGCGCGCAGCACCTTCTGGCTCCACAGCGCAGCCGTGCCCTTCAAAGCCACGATCTGGCCGAAGCCGAAAGCGGCCGCACTGCGAAGAATGGAGCCCACGTTGCCTGCGTCCTGCACACGGTCGAGCACCACGGTGGCCACGCCGGCACGCACGGCCGCCGACGCCTGCCAGTCCATCAGAAAGCCGATGCGCGCCGGAGACTCCAGTCCACTGACCTCGGCAAACACGGCATCGGACAGCACCACGCACTTGCCTGCGCCCTGCACCCACTCCAGCGGCACCTGAGGCCAGAAGGACTCGGCCACCACGGCCACGGCGGGCTGCATGCCGCGCGCCAGGGCAGCACGGCACAGATGGTCCCCCTCCAGCCAGACACGTCCTTGTTTGCGGTAGGCCCCGCTGTCCTGGGCAAGCCTTCGCAAATCCTTGACCAGGGCGTTGTCACGGGACTGGATCGATGTAGCGGCAGGTTGTCGGCTCATGGCAAGGCTTCCGGGCAAAGAGAACAGCGAAGAACAGCGCCACGGGCGCAGAAAGCGAAGGCGCTCAGGCCGACAACAGCAAGGCCTGCGCGCCCTGCGCCGCAGCGGCCACGCGGGCGGCTGCCAGCGGCTCGGCCCTGCGGGCAATGCTCACGACATGGGCCACAGGCGCGAAGGTTCGCCGGTGCTCCTGGCAGGCGCCATGCAGGCGCAGCGCGGCAAGATGGGCCGCCGTGCCATAGCCCTTGTGGCCGTCGAAGCCGTATTCCGGGTATTGCTCATGCAGGCGCTGGCACCACCGATCCCGCGTGACCTTGGCAAGAATGGAGGCCGCCGAGATGGACTGCACCAGGGCGTCGCCCTTGACGATGGCCTCGGCCTGCACATCCAGCACGGGCAACTGGTTGCCATCCACCAGAACCAGTACCGGCTTCAATCGCAGGCCCAGCACCGCGCGGCGCATGGCCAGCAGCGTGGCCTGCAGGATGTTCAGGCGATCGATCTCTTCGACCGAGGCCTCGGCAATGCTGCAGCACAGCGCCTTGGCACGGATCTCGTCATAGAGTGCCTCGCGGCGCGCAGCCGTGAGCTTCTTGGAATCGTTCAGGCCCTCGATGGGATGGAGATCGTCAAGAATGACAGCGGCGGCCACCACGGGGCCGGCCAACGGGCCGCGGCCCGCTTCGTCCACGCCCGCAACCAACCCCGGCGGATGCCAGGGCAGGCACGCCTGTTCAGGCGGCAGTGGGGGCAATGATTTTCTCGATCGCATGGGCGGCCAGTTCGGCAGTATCGCGCCGCAATTCATGGTGCAGCGCTGTGAAGCGCTGTACCAGCGCTTCGACGGTTGAAGGGGAATGCTCGCAGGCCTGCAGCCATTGCAGCACGGCCGCGCTCAGCGCCTGGGGCGTTGCCGCATCCTGGATCAGCTCGGGCACGACGAAATCGCCGCACAGGATGTTGGGCAGGCCCACCCAGGGCTGCAGTTGCTTGCCACGCATCAGACGCCAGCTCCACGGGTGCATGTTGTAGCCGATCACCATGGGCCGCTTGTACAAGGCGGCTTCCAGCGTGGCCGTGCCGCTGGCTATCAGCGTCACGTCACAGGCTGCCAATGCGTCATGGGACTGGCCGCGCACGATGTGCAGCGACGAAGCCATGCCGGCTTGCGCGGCAATGCGCTGCAGCTCGTCGAATTGCGAAGGCACAGCAGGCACTACTATTTTAATAGCTGGCAGCGCCTTCCGAACCAAAGCTACCGCCTGAAAGAAGCGGGCAGCCAGGTAACGTATTTCAGAGCGCCGACTGCCGGGCAGCACGGCCAGCACCAGACCATCTTCGGGCAGCCCTAACCGGCGGCGCGCAGCTGCGCGGTCGGGCTGCAGCGGAATCACGCTGGCCAGGGGATGGCCCACGTAGGTCGCGTCTATGCCATGGCGGGCCAGCAACTCGGGCTCAAAGGGGAAGATGCACAGGACATGATCGGCCGCGCGGCGGATCTTGTCGACGCGATCGGCACGCCAGGCCCAGATCGAAGGACAGACGAAATGCACGGTCTTGATGCCCGCAGCACGCAGATCGGTTTCTAGCCCCAGGTTGAAGTCCGGCGCGTCGATGCCGACAAAGACGGCCGGCCGCTGCTGGAGCAGTCGCTGACGCAGCTGGCGTCGGATATTCAGAATCTCGGCCAGCCGGCGAAACACTTCCCAGCTGTATCCATGCACGGCCAAGCGCTCGCTGGACCACCAGGCTTCAAAGCCGCGCTGCTGCATCTGCAGCCCGCCGATGCCAAAGGCCGAGGCCTCTGGCCAGCGGGACTGCAGCCCCCCCAGGAGCAAGGACGCCAGCAGGTCGCCAGAGGTTTCTCCGGCGACCATGGCAATCGATGGACTCAGGCGCGCCGATGGCGCCGCGTTCTCTGTCATGCCGTCCTTTCGCGCGCCAGATCAGCGCGCAATGCCCCGGGTCGAAGCCGCCAGGAAATCCAGCATCAGCGATACATCGGCCGCGGCCTCGGGCAGTTCACCCTCCAGCGAAGCAATGGCTTCTCGCGCAGCTTCAAGGGTCAGTCCCTGGCGGTACAGCAGACGGTGCATCTGCTTGACGGCCTGAATGCGCTGCGGCCCGAAGCCGCGACGGCGCAAGCCTTCGATATTGAAGCCGCGCACGGCCAGCGGATTGCCATCCACCATCATGAAGGGCGGCACATCCTGCGAGATATGACTGGCAAAGCCGGCCATGGCATGGGCGCCCACCTTGGTGAACTGGTGCACACCCGTCAGGCCGCCCAGGATGACATGGTCGCCCACGTGCACGTGGCCGGCCAGAGTGGCGTTGTTGGCCAGGATGGTGTGGCTGCCGACAACGCAGTCATGGGCCACATGCACATAGGCCATGATCCAGTTGTCGTCGCCGATGGCCGTGACGCCCTGGTCCTGCACGGTACCGGTGTTGAAGGTACAGAACTCCCGCACCGTATTGCGATCGCCGATAACCAGCCGGGTAGGCTCGCCTGCGTACTTCTTGTCCTGGGGCTGCGCGCCCAGGGACGCGAACTGGAAAATCCGGTTGTCGCAGCCAATGCGGGTATGGCCTTCGACAACGCAATGCGCGCCGATGGTGGTGCCGGCGCCGATTTCCACATGCGGTCCGATGACGGCATAGGCGCCGACCGACACCGACGAATCCAGCTGCGCAGCGGAATCTATCAGTGCCGTGGGATGGATGCGTTCAATGCCAGCCATGCGCCCGTCAGCCCACGTTGCGCATGGTGCACATCAGCTCGGCTTCGCAGGCCACTTCGTCTTCGACGCGAGCCACGCCCTTGAACTTCCAGATGCCGCCGCGCACACGGTCGATGGTGATCTCCAGCACCAGCTGGTCGCCCGGCTCCACGGGACGCTTGAAGCGCGCCCCGTCGATGCCCACGAAGTAGTAGATGTTGTTTTCGTCGGGAACCTGGCCCATGGCATCGAAGGCCAGCAGGCCGGCAGCCTGCGCCAGCGCCTCCAGGATGAGCACGCCCGGCATGACGGGACGGCCTGGGAAATGGCCCATGAAATAGGGCTCGTTGAACGTGACGTTCTTGATCGCCTTGATGCGTGTATTGCGCTCAAGCTCCGTGACCTTGTCCACCAGCAGGAAGGGGTAGCGGTGGGGCAGTTGCTTGAGAATTGCGTGAATATCCATCATTGCGTTCCGTTATGGCCTTGATCCGCCGATTGCTGCAGTTGCCGCTCCAGGGCCTTGATGCGATCGCGCATGGAGTGCAGCTGCTTCAGCGTCGCAGCATTTTTTTCCCATTTGGCGTTTTCATCCACGGGAAACATGCCCGTGTAAACACCTGATTGTGTCAGCGAACGGGTCACTACCGTCGCTGCCGAAATATGCACCCGGTCAGCCAGCTGCAGATGGCCCAGCACGATGGCCCCGCCTCCCACGGTGCAATGCGCGCCAATGCGCGCGCTGCCGGCCACCCCCACGCAGCCGGCCATGGCCGTATGCCTGCCGACGTGCACGTTGTGACCGATCTGAATCAGGTTGTCGAGCTTGACCCCATCCTCGATCACCGTGTCGTCCAGCGCACCCCGGTCTATGCAGGTATTGGCGCCGATTTCCACATCGTCGCCGATCCGCACGCCGCCGAGCTGCTCGATCTTCACCCATGCGCCGTTCTCAGGCGCGAACCCAAAGCCGTCCGCCCCCAGCACCACGCCGGAATGCAGCAGACAGCGCGCGCCCACATGGCAGTTCTCGCCAATGGTGACGCGCGACTTGAGCACGGTGTGGGCACCGATGGTGGCACCCTCCTCGACCACGCACAGCGGGCCAATGGTGGCCGATGCATCAACGATGGCGCTCTCGTGCACCACGGCGCTCGGATGGATACCGGCCGGCGCCACGGGCCTGCAGTTCCGCTTCCACCACTGCGTGGCCCTGGCGAAGTAGGCATACGGGTCAGGGACCACGATGCAGGCACCCCGCTGCTGCGCCAGCTCACGCATGGCGGGCGCCACAATAACGCAGGCCGCCTCGGAGGCGGCCAGTTGCTGGCGGTAGCGGGGGTTGCTCAGAAAACTGAGATCCCCGGCCCCGGCGGAATCCAGCGGCGCGATGCGGGAGATGGGCATCTCCCTGTCGCCACCGACCAGTTCGCCACCGAGTGCATCGAGGATCTGACCCAACAATACGCTCACGGCATGCAGCCCTGGACGCTGGCTTACTTGCCGCCGCCGTTCAGCGCCTTGATCACTTTGTCAGTGATGTCGTACTTGGGATTGATGTAGACGGCTTCCTGGAGGATAACGTCGTACTTCTCGGCTTCCGCAACTTGCTTGACCACCTTGTTGGCGCGCTCCAGCACTTGGGCCAGTTCCTCGTTCTTGCGGGAGTTCAGGTCTTCCTGGAACTCACGGCGCTTGCGCTGGAACTCGCGGTCCTGGTCCACCAGCTGACGCTGGCGGGAGACGCGCTGGCTTTCGGCCATGGTGGGCGCTTCACGCTCGAACTTCTCCGAAGCGCTCTTGAGCGAGTTGCCCTGGTCAATCAGCTCCTTCTCACGCTTGGAGAATTCCTGCTCCAGCTTGGACTGCGCAGCCTTGGCAGTCGATGCTTCACGGAAGATGCGATCCGTATTCACAAAGCCGGCCTTGAACTCCTGGGCGTGCGCGGAAACGGCCATGGCGCCAAGCAGCACAGCCAGGGAAAAATGGCTAGATAGAGATTTCATTAGAAAGAGGTTCCGATTTGGAATTGCAGTCGCTGGATTTTATCCCCGGTCTGCTTGCGGATGGGTTGAGCAAAGGCCAGGCGCAGGGGACCCAGCGGGGAAATCCAGCTGATGCCCAGGCCCGTGGATGCCCGCAGCTCCCCGAGATCGAAGTTCTCGTTGGCTCCGTAGACATTGCCCACATCGAGGAATGTAAAAAGACGCAAAGTCCTGTCATTGCCGGCACCAGGGAACGGAACCATGAACTCGGCGTTCAATGTCACCTTCTTGGAGCCGCCAAGCGCCAGGTTTTCCTTGGTGTCGCGCGGACCCAGCGAGCCCTGCTCGAAGCCACGCACCGAACCCAGGCCGCCCGAGAAGAAATTCTTGAACAGCGGGAACGGACGGCCATTGAGGCCCTTGCCGTAGCCCAGTTCACCGTTCAGTGCCAGCGTGTACTTCTTGCTCAGAGGGATGTACTGCTGGATCTGGTAGTTGGCTCGCACATAGCGGGCCTCGCCACCCACCGACCACTCGGTGTTCAGGCGCTGGTAGAGACCGGAGTTGGGCGCCAGCGCGCTGTCGCGGCTGTCGCGCGACCAGCCCAGGGTCAGCGGTATGCCGGTGTTGGAGTAGCCGTACTTGTCGGCATAGTCCTTGTACGCCTGGGGCAGGTAGGTGCCGGGCTTGATTTCGGAGCGCTCCACGCCGCCGCCGAAGTAAACGGTGTCGATCTCGCTGAAGGGCACGCCAAAGCGGACGCTGCCGCCCGAGGTGACGATCTTGTAGGCCGCATCGTCGTAGTAGGGACGGTCAGTGCGGTAGTACAGGTCGTAGGTGCGCGAGATGCCGGTGTCCGTGAAGTACGGGTCCGTGGTGGACAGCACCATGGTGCGGCGATACTTGCTGGTGTTCACGTCCACGCCCAGGTAGTTGCCTGAGCCGAACACGTTTTCCTGCTTGATGCCGAAGGACAGCGAAACCTTTTCAGCGCTGGAAAAACCAGCGCCCAGCTGCAGCGAGCCGGTGGGCTTTTCAGCCACCGAGATGACCAGATCCACCTGATCAGGCGAACCCGGCACTTCCTGGGTTTCGACGTTGACTTCTGTGAAGAAGCCCAGACGGTCCACCCGGTCGCGCGACAGGCGAATCTTGTCGCCGTCGTACCAGGAAGCCTCGTACTGGCGGAATTCGCGGCGGATCACTTCGTCGCGCGTGCGGTTGTTGCCGCTGAGATTGATGCGTCGCACATAGGCGCGGCGAGAAGGCTCGGCGTGCAGCACCAGGGCCACCCGGTTGGTCGCACGGTCGATGTCCGGCACGGCCTCGACGCGCGCGAAGGCAAAGCCGAAGTTGCCGAAGTGCTCGGTGAAGGCCTTGGTCGTTGCCGTGACCTGATCGGCGTTGTAGGGCTCGCCGGGCTTGATCTTGACCAGGGACTTGAATTCGTCGTCGCGGTCCAGGTAGTTGCCTTCCAGCTTGACGCCGGAGACCACGAAACGCTCGCCTTCATGGATGTTCAGGGTCAGCGAGATGGTCTGCTTGTCGGGCGAGATCGCCACCTGGGTGGAGTCCACGCGGAATTCCAGGTAGCCACGCTGCAGGTAGTAGGAGCGCAGCGTTTCCAGGTCGGCGTTGAGCTTGTTGCGCGCATAGCGGTCCGACTTGGTGTACCAGCTCATCCAGTTGCCGGTGTCCTGGTCAAAAAGGTCCTTGAGCGTGGATTCGCTGAAGGCCTTGTTACCGACGATATGGATCTCGTTGATACGGGCGGGATCACCTTCGGTCACCGTGAAGGTCAGGTTGACGCGGTTGCGCTCGATGGGCGTGACCGTCGTGACGACTTCGGCGCCATACAGGCTGCGGTTGATGTACTGGCGCTTGAGCTCCTGCTCCGCGCGGTCGGCAAGTGCCTTGTCGAACGGACGCCCCTCGGCCAGGCCCACATCGCGCATGGCCTTTTGCAGGGTTTCCTTGTCGAATTCCTTGGTGCCGGCGAAGTTCACTTCGGCGATGGTCGGGCGTTCTTCGACCACGACGACGAGCACGTTGCCGTTGGCTTCCAGGCGGATGTCCTTGAACAGGCCCAATGCGAACAGCGAGCGGATGGCGGCTGCACCCTTGTCGTCGTCATACTGGTCACCCACGCGCAGGGGGATGGAAGCGAAGACCGTGCCCGGCTCCACGCGCTGAAGACCTTCGATGCGGATGTCCTGTACGCGGAAGGGCTCCAGTGCCCAGGCTGCATTGGCAGCCAAAACCATGGCAGCCAGGGTCGATGCAGCGCGCACGCCCAGGCGATTGATACGTTTAGTCATGAATGGATTTGCCGCCGCTGCGGCTTGCCGAAAACGGCTGAAAAGTTAGCCCCAAAGCCGGTTGATATCGTTGAAAAAGGCGACGGACATCATCATCATCAAAACCGCCACGCCTGCACGCTGCAAGCGTCCGGCCCAGACTTCCGACACGCTTCGGCCAGTCACGCCCTCCCAAAGATAATACATCAGGTGCCCACCATCGAGCACCGGCAGGGGGAGCAAGTTGAGAACCCCCAGGCTGATGCTGATCAGCGCCAGGAACGAGAGATATTGGACCAGGCCCATGCTGGCCGAACGCCCCGCGTAATCGGCAATGGTCAGGGGCCCGCTGATGTTCTTGAGCGAGGCCTCGCCGATCACCATGCGGCCCATCATGCGCAGTGTCAGCGACGACAGCTCCCAGGTGCGCTGCACGCCGGCCCACAGGCCCTCCAGCGGACCGCGCTGCACCAGCGCCATTTCCGGGGCGCTGCCGATGTAGGCGCCGATGCGGGCGATGCTTTCCTTGCCGTCTTCCGATCGGCCCAGGTCGGGCAGCACCGGGATCTGCAACTGCCGCCCCTCGCGCTCCACCAGCCAGATCTGCTGCTGGACCTGGCCCGATGCGCCCATCTTGCGGATGAGATTGCGCAGCTGCGTGCCATCGTCCACCGAGGTGCCACCCACGCGCAAAACCAGATCGCCCTGGCGCAGGCCCGCCTTCTCGGCGGCACCACCGGCAATCACCTTGTCCAGCACAGGCTGCGTCCAAGGACCAAGCAAGCCCAGGCGCTCGAAGAAGGCGGCATCGGGCTCGCCCTGAACCTGACCAGCCAGCGCGAGCCGCAGTTCGGACGGGGCGGTGCGGCGGGCATGGAGCACCTCCATGCGCACGGACTCGTCATCGAGCGCTGCACGGGTCAGCGTCCAGCGCAGATCATTGATGGAGCGGACCTCTTCCCATTCCTGGTCACCCAAAGCCATGCGCAAAACGCGATCGCCGCCTTGAACACCCGCCATTTGCAGCACCGTGCCTGCTGGCGGTGTTGCCAGCCGTGCAACGGGCTCCTGCATGCCGACCCAATTGACGATGGCCAGCAGCGCAATGGCCAGCACGAGATTGGCCACGGGACCTGCGGCCACGATGGCTGCACGCGCACGCAGCGGCTGGGTGTTGAATGCCAGATGGCGCTGGTCGGCAGGCACCTCGCCCTCACGCTCATCGAGCATGCGCACATAGCCGCCAAGGGGCAGTGCACCGATGACAAATTCCGTGTCCGAACCCTTGCGCTTCCATCGCAGGATGGGGCGGCCGAATCCGACGGAAAAGCGAAGCACCTTCACGCCGCAAGCCACGGCGACGCGGTAGTGGCCCCACTCATGCACGGCAATCAGCAAGCCCAGTGCGACCACGAATGCGACAACGGTCAGCAACAATTGATACTCCTTTGAATCCAATGCGCCTCTGGATTCCGCCGCAGGCCCATCAAGAAAACCATCCTGACCTGCGAAGCCGGCATCACAGCTGCCACTGCCGCGCCACGGTCTGCGCGATTTCGCGCGCCTGCGCGTCCAGGGCCAGCAGGTCTTCCAGGCTGCCCAGTGTAGGCGGCAGCAAGGTCTCGAGCGTGCGCAAATTCACAGCGTGGATACGGTCAAATGCCAGGCGCCGCTCCAAGAAGGCGGCAACGGCGACTTCGTTGGAAGCGTTGAGAACCGCCGTGGTTCCCTCGCTGGCGTGCAGCGCCTGCCAGGAAAGGTGCAGGCCCGGAAAGCGCACGGCATCCGCCTCCTCGAAGGTCAGGGCCGACAGCTTGGCGAAATCCAGGGGTGCCGCACCGCTGGCGATGCGGCGGGGCCAGGCCAGGCCGCAGGCGATGGGCACGCGCATGTCGGGCGTACCCAGTTGCGCGAGCACCGAAGCATCCTTGAACTGCACCATGGAGTGCACGATCTGCTGCGGATGGATGACGACCTTGATCTTGTCAGGCGCCATGTCGAACAGCCAGCGGGCCTCGATCACCTCCAGCGCCTTGTTCATCATGGTGGCCGAGTCCACGGAGATCTTGCGCCCCATGGAGAAATTCGGGTGCGCGCAGGCCTGCTCCGGCGTGATCCCGGACAGGGTGGACGGATCGCGCAGGCGAAAAGGCCCGCCCGAGGCTGTGAGCAGCAGACTGTCCACGCGATCGGGCCAGCTGGTGCGGTCTTCGGGCAGGCACTGGAAGATGGCCGAGTGCTCACTGTCTATGGGCAGCAGCGTTGCGCCGTGGCGCTTGACGGTGTCCATGAACAGGGCGCCGCCAACCACCAGCGCCTCCTTGTTGGCCAGCAGCAGGCGCTTGCCGGCGCGTGCGGCGGCCAGGCAAGGCGCCAGGCCCGCCGCACCGACGATGGCCGCCATGACGGCATCGGCTTCAGGATGCGAGGCGATCTGCTCCAGCGCGTCAGGCGACTGCAGCACTTCGGTGGCCAATCCATTGCTGCGCAGCTGCTCAGCCAGCAGCCTTGCATGCGGCGCGCTGGCCATGACGGCGTAGCGGGGCTTGAATTCGGCACACTGGCGCAGCATCAGGTCCACCTGCGTGGCCGCGCTGAGCGCAAAGACTTCGTAGTGATCGCGGTGGCGCGCCACCACATCCAGCGTATTGGTACCGATGGAGCCTGTGGAGCCCAGGACGGTGATTTTCTGCTTCATGAATGCGCGAAAGAGGAAAGCATCAGGGCCAGCGGCAGGGTCGGCAGCAGGGCATCGACGCGGTCGAGGACGCCGCCATGACCGGGCAGCAGGCCACTGCTGTCCTTGACGCCGACGCTGCGCTTGACCAGGGATTCGACCAGGTCGCCGACCACGCTCATCGCGGCCATGAAAACAACCGCCAGCAGCAGGAACCAAGCCCCGCGCGCCAGCAGCAATGAATAGAAACTGGGCACGGCCACCGCGTAGTGGCGGTCGACCCAGACCCAGACCAAGGCCAGCACCACAACGCCTGCCATGCCGCCCCATACGCCTTCCCAGCTCTTGCCGGGGCTGATCGTGGGAGCCAGCTTGGATTTGGTGAATTTCAGGCCCAGGGTCCGTCCTGCGAAATACGCGAACACGTCGGCCACCCAGACCAACACCAGCACCGACAGCAGGAAGTTGATGCCCATCATGCGCGCCTGCACCACGGCGACCCAGGCCACCCACAAGGCCAGCACTCCGCCGACCAGGCGCACAGGCGCTGCAATGCGAGGCCAGCCAGCCACGCCGGCACGCAGCAGCGCCCCGCCACCCAGCACCCAGGCAGCACCGGCAACAATCCAAAGCGCAGACAGGGGACGCTCCAGCCAGCCGGCAGCCCAGGCGCCCAGGCACATCGCCGTGCAGATGGCGCCTATGCCGATGGCGCCCGCGGTGCCAAAGCCGTTGAGACGCCCCCATTCCCAGGCACCTGCCGCCATGAGCACGAGCACCACCACGGCGAACGGAATACCCGTGGGATAGAACAGCGCAGGCAACAGGATGGCCAGCAGGATCAGGGCGGTGATGACTCGCTGCTTGAGCATGGCTCCCCCTTGTTCAGGACGTCTGCGGATGGGACGACGTCGGTTGTGATTGTTGTACTTGCGCGGAAGTCTGGCCGAAGCGCCGCTCGCGTGAAGCGAAAGCCGCGATGGCCTCGTCCAGGCAGGCCTCATCGAAATCAGGCCACAAGCTGTCACTGAAGAAAAGCTCGGAATACGCAGCCTGCCACAGCAGGAAGTTGCTGATGCGCATTTCCCCGCCGGTACGGATCAGCAGATCCGGGTCGGGCACATGGGCCAGCGCGAGCGCGCGGTCCAGGCTCTGCGGGGTGATGGGCTCGCCCTTCTCTGCCAGCCGGGCAGCTGCCTGTGCAATGTCCCAGCGTCCGCCGTAGTTGAAGCAGACGTTGAGAACCAGGCGATTGTTGTGCGCAGTGACGGTCTCGGCCTGCGCAAGGCCCGCGCACACTTTCTCGCCCAGGCCGCTGCGGTCACCGATGAAATGCAGGCGCACGCCGTCGCGGCTCAGTTGCTGCACTTCCTTGGCAAGTGCGTTGGCCAGCAGGCCCATGAGACCGGAAACCTCCTCTTCGGGACGGTTCCAGTTCTCGGAAGAGAAAGCGAAGACGGTCAGGACCTGCACGCCGCGCTGGACGCAGGCGCGGGCGCAGCGGCGCAGTGATTCCACGCCCTGCTTGTGGCCGGCCAGTCGCGGCAGAAAGCGGCGATTGGCCCAGCGTCCATTGCCGTCCATGATGACGGCAATATGGCGCGGCACCGCGCCGGAGTCTTGTTTGGTCAAAGGTACGGACCCTGAGGCAAATGAGGCAGGACGCCTCAGACCGCCATGATGTCTTGTTCCTTGGCCGCCACCAGCGTATCGATCTCGGCGATGTGCTTGTCGGTCATCTTCTGGACATCGGCTTCGCAACGCTTTTGATCGTCTTCCGAGGCTTCCTTGTCCTTGACCAGCTTCTTGACGGCTTCGTTGGCATCGCGGCGCAGGTTGCGCACGGCGACCTTGGAAGCTTCGCCTTCATTGCGCGCCAGCTTGGTCATTTCCTTGCGGCGCTCCTCGCTCATGGGAGGCATGGGCACGCGGATCAGGTCGCCAAGCGAGGCGGGGTTCAGGCCCAGATCGCTTTCGCGGATGGCCTTCTCCACCTTGGCCGACATGCTCTTTTCCCAGGGCTGGACGCTGATGGTGCGCGCGTCAAGCAGGGTGACGTTGGCCACCTGGGACAGCGGCACCATGGAGCCGTAGTACTCCACATGGATGGAGTCCAGCAGCGATGGATTGGCACGACCGGTGCGCACGCGCGCAAGATTGTTCTTGAGCGCTTCGATGGACTGGCCCATCTTGGACTCGGTGGTCTTCTTGATGTCTGCAATCGTCATGTTCTTGTTCCTTGAAGAGCTGTGTAACGCGGTATCAAAACGCTCAAGCGTACACCAGCGTGCCCTCGTCCTCGCCCATGACCACGCGCTTGAGCGCGCCGGGCTTGACGATGGAGAACACCCGGATCGGCAGCTTCTGATCGCGGCACAGCGCAAAGGCGGTGGCGTCCATGATGCCCAGGTTGCGCGAGATGGCCTCGTCGAAAGCCAGCTTGTGGTAGCGGGTCGCGTCGGGGTTCTTCATCGGGTCGTCGGTGTAGACACCGTCGACCTTGGTGGCCTTGAGCACCACCTCGGCGCCGATTTCAGCGCCACGCAGCGCGGCGGCCGTGTCGGTCGTGAAGAACGGGTTGCCGGTGCCGGCAGCGAACACCACCACCTTGCCCTCCTCGAGGTACTGCAGGGCCTTGGGGCGCACATAGGGCTCCACGACCTGCTCGATGGCAATGGCCGACATCACGCGGGCTGTCAGCCCCTGCTTGTCCATGGCATCGGCCAGGGCCAGGGCATTCATGACCGTGGCCAGCATGCCCATGTAGTCGGCGGTGGCACGGTCCATGCCGACCGAGCCGCCAGCCACGCCGCGAAAGATGTTCCCCCCACCGATCACCACCGCCACCTGGACACCAACCTTGGTGACCTCGGCAATTTCGGAAACCATGCGCTCGATGGTCGCACGGTTGATGCCGAACGAGTCATCCCCCATGAGTGCCTCACCGGACAGCTTGAGCAGGATGCGCTTGTGGGCCGGTGTGGCGTGGGTCATGGTGTTTCTCCGAAGTGGTGGATGATGATGGATGGTGAAGGGAACGGTTCGGTCGCCCGGAAGGATCAGGCGCCGGCCTTGGCGGCAGCCACCTGGGCAGCCACTTCGGCAGCGAAGTCGTCGACCTTCTTTTCAATGCCTTCGCCGACCACGTACAGGGTGAAGCCCTTGACGTTGGTGTTGGCGGCCTTGAGCATCTGGGCCACGGTCTGCTTGCCGTCGGCAGCCTTCACGAAGACCTGGTCGGCCAGCGAGACTTCCTTCAGGTACTTCTGCACCGAGCCTTCGACCATCTTGGCGACGATGTCGGCAGGCTTGCCGGACTCGGCAGCCTTGGCGGCAGCAACGGTACGCTCCTTCTCGATCAGCTCGGCGGGCACGTCGGCGCTGGTCACGGACACGGGCTTCATGGCGGCCACGTGCATGGCGACATCCTTGGCAGCCGTGGCATCGCCGTCGAACTCGACGACCACGCCGATGCGCGAGCCGTGCAGGTAGGAAGCCAGGCTGGAGCCTTCGAAGCGCTTGAAGCGGCGGAAGGACATGTTTTCGCCGATCTTGCCGATCAGGCCCTTGCGCACGTCTTCCAGCGTGGGACCGAAGCCGTCCTGCTCATAGGCCAGTGCGCTCAGCGCGGCCACGTCGGCGGGGTTTTGCTCGGCGACCAGCTTGGCGGCGGCGTTGGCCATCGCGATGAAGCTGTCGTTCTTGGACACGAAGTCGGTTTCGCTGTTGACTTCGATCATGGCACCCTGGTTGCCATTGATGAAGGCGGCGATCACGCCTTCGGCGGTCACGCGCGAGGCAGCCTTGCCAGCCTTGGTGCCGAGCTTGACGCGCAGCAGCTCTTCCGCCTTGACCAGGTCGCCTTCGGCTTCGGTCAGAGCCTTCTTGCACTCCATCATGGGCGCGTCAGTCTTTGCGCGCAGTTCAGCCACCATGCTTGCGGTAATTGCAGCCATCGTATTTCTCCAATGTCAGTTCGATTCGTTACAGGATTTCGGCTTAAAAAAACGGGGCTACCCTGAGCCCCGCTTTTTATTCGGCGACGAGGTCGCTCAGCCGGACAAGCTCAATCAGGCAGCGGATTCTTCCACTTCCACGAACTCGTCACCGCTCTCGCCGGATGCGGCCTTGACCACGTCGGTCAGTGCAGCAGCGCGGCCTTCCAGGATCGCGTCGGCGATGCCTTGGGCGTACAGTTGCACGGCCTTGGCAGAGTCGTCGTTACCGGGGATGACATAGTCGATGCCTTCGGGATTGTGGTTGGAGTCAACCACGCCGACCAGGGGGATGCCCAGCTTCTTGGCTTCGGCCACGGCAATCTTGTGGAAGCCCACGTCGATCACGAAGATGGCGTCGGGCAGGCTGTTCATGTCCTGAATGCCGCCGATGTCCTTTTCCAGCTTTTCCAGTTCGCGAACGAACATCAGCTGTTCCTTCTTGCTCATGGCTTCCAGACCGGCTTCCTGCTGGGCCTTCATTTCCTTCAGACGCTTGATGGACGTCTTGACGGTCTTGAAGTTGGTCAGCATGCCGCCCAGCCAGCGCTGGTCAACGAAAGGAACGCCAGCGCGCTGGGCTTCGGCAGCCACCAGCTCGCGGGCCTGGCGCTTGGTGCCGACCATCAGGATGGTGCCGCCGTTGGAAGCCAGCTGCTTCACGAACTTCTGGGCGTCCTGGAACATCGGCAGCGACTTTTCCAGGTTGATGATGTGGATCTTGTTGCGGTGGCCGAAGATGAAGGGGGCCATCTTGGGGTTCCAGAAACGGGTCTGGTGACCGAAGTGGACGCCTGCTTCCAGCATATCGCGCATAGTGACGGACATATGAATACCTCAAAGGTTAGGTCTAAAATCCAGCCCGACAATTGCCCCCTGGATACAGGAAGCAACACCTTGAAGGGACTGGTTTGCGATTGACTTTGCAACGGGGGTTGCAAGCATGGGCAGGCATTCATGACGAACACCTCGCACCCCAAAGCCATCACCTGATCTCCGGCAATTCCGAAGAAAATCAGGGTGAACCCCTAGCAAAGCCGCAAGATTCTAGCATACGCCATCCCAAGACTGAGGCTTCGCACCCAACGCGCGCTCACACCCCGCACAGCCACGGCTGCCGCATCGGCCACACACTCCTGTAGTGATAGCTACATCCGCTTGATAATTCAGGCACTTCAGCAGATTCCACCCCAAAATGAACATCGCGATTGTGGGCGCCGGCAGCATTGGCGTTGCGACAGCCCACGCACTGGCCCAGGTCGGGCACGAGGTCACCGTCTACGAGCGCCATGGCACGGTGGCCGAGGAAGCCAGCTTCGGACATGCCGGCTGGCTGGGCCCCAGTCTGCTCCAACCGTGGAGCGTCCCCGGCCTCTCCACCATAGAACGCTCACCCACGCTTCCCGGCCGGCAGGCATTGCCACGCCCCGGCTCCGGAAACCTCGCAGCCCAGCTGCGCTGGCTATGGCAATGGCGCCAGGCTGGGCGGCGCCTGCGCAAAGCCGGCGAACCCACAGCCACGATGGCGGCACTGGAGACACTCACCCAGCGCAGCCAGCAGTTCCAGCAATCGCTGTGGCGGCAGTGGGAGCTGGACCCGGAATATGTCTCCGGCAGCCTGGTGCTGCTGGGCAGCGAGGCCGACCATGAGCAACTGAAACCTGCACTTGCAGCGCTGGCCGAGGCCGGCACGCGCTGCGAGGCACTGGATGCCACCCAGACCCGCCTGCGTGAGCCCGCGCTGGGCGAGGAGACCGCACTCGCAGGCTCCTTGTATTTCCCGCAGGCTGGCGCCGCCAACGGCCGCCTGGCCACGCTGATGCAAAGGCAGGCCGCACAGTCCGCAGGAGCACGATTCGAGACGCAACGCCTGGTGCAGCGACTGCAGCCCGGCGGCGCCGGGCGCACCGCTCGCCTGCAGCTGCAAGGCGAAGACACGCCCCGGTCGCACGATGCCATCGTCGTCTGCGCTGGCGCCGAGGCCGCAAACCTGCTCGCGCCGCTGAGCCTGCGCCTGCCCATGATCGCCCTGCGCGGCTATGGCATCAGTGCTCCGCTGCGCGAACAAGGCTACGCGCCCCGCCACGCCATCGTCGACTGGAGCGAGCAGATGACCCTGGTGCGCCTTGGCCAGCGCATGCGGGTCGTGGCCGGCGCTGAACTGTGCAGCCACGGCCCCATGCACGAGGCCACGCTGCAGCGCATGTACCACCGACTCAACATGGTCTTTCCCGGCAGCGCCGTGCTGACCTCGGGCGTTCAGATCTGGCATGGCACACGCATGTGCACAGCCGATGGACTGCCGTTGCTGGGCGCCAGCGGTTTGCCCGGCATCTGGCTCAACCTGGGCCATGGCAGCTGTGGTGCCGCCATTGCCCAAGGCTGCGCCAGCATGCTGAGCGACCTGATGGACAACCGCACCAGTTTCCTGGACAGCGCATTGCTGGATCCGCGCCGCTTCGGCTGACCGCTGCGGACACCCCGCCCTGCGGCTGGCGGCTATGCTCAGGCCATGCTGCGCATTCCCACATCCACCGCATTGCCACTGTTCGATACAGTGGCCACACGCACCCTGGAACAGCAGGCCGCGGCCCGACTGCCCGAACACTGCCTCATGCAGCGCGCAGGCATGGGGCTGGCACGCCTGGCACGCGCCATCGCCCCTCACGCCAACCGCATCTGGATCGCCTGCGGCCCTGGGAACAACGGCGGAGATGGCTTGCAGGCAGCCGCCTGGCTTCAACAGCACCTGAACACGATGCCGGCACGATCCTGCAATTGCCGCATCCTGGTCAGTTGCGTGCACGAACGCGACCGCATGCCCGCCGACGCGCGTGCCGCATGGGATGCGGCCCACAAGGCCGGCGTGCAATGGATCGCCCACATGCCCCCTGACATGGGGCCTCAGGATCTGTGCATTGATGCCTTGCTCGGCATCGGCCTGCGCCGACCCGACACGGCAAGCCCACCCACCCGAAAAGATGACCGATTGCTGCCGCTGCTGCGCAGCCTGCAGTCCGGCATCAGCCCCGTCCTTTGCGTGGACATCGCATCCGGCCTGGATGCCGACACCGGGCAATACCTGCCTGGATTCGAGCCCATGAACCTCCCGGTCAGCGCACGGCATACGCTGGCTCTGCTGACACTGCAACCCGGCCTGTTCACAGGAAGCGGCCGCGACGCCTGCGGCCAGATATGGTGGGACGATCTGGACACAGGACTGGCAAGCAGCGCGCCACCCTTCGCCATCTCACCGTGCGCACAACTTTTCTCCCCGGAAGCCCGCGCCCCGCGTCCGCATGCCAGCCATAAGGGGAGCTTTGGCGACGTGGCCATTCTGGGCGGAGAGGGGCTGGAACACCGCGGCCTGTCCATGACCGGCGCCGCCTGGCTGGCCGCACTGGCAGCCTTGCACGGCGGGGCGGGACGCGTGATGCTGGCACTGCTCGATGCCTCGCACGGGTCAGGCCAGGCTATCTCCCCCTGGCCCGAAATCATGTTGCGCAGCCCCGAAGCACAAGACTGGCGCGGCGCCACTGTCGTGTGCGGATGTGGCGGCGGCATGGCGGTGCGCGCCTGGCTGCCCCAAATTCTGGATCAGGCGCCCAGGCTGGTACTGGACGCAGACGCACTGAACGCGGTTGCCGAAGATGAGTCGCTGGCCCTGCTTCTGAAAGAACGCAGCCGACGCAGCCAGCACACGGTGCTGACACCGCACCCGCTGGAGGCCGCCCGCCTGCTGAAAATGAGCACTGCCCAGGTCCAGGCCCAGCGACTTTCAGCAGCCAGGCAACTGGCGCTCCAATTCAACTGCACGGCGTTGCTGAAGGGCTCGGGCACCGTGATCGCCGGACCGCAGGGCGACGGCAATGCATCGCCGCCCTGCTGGATCAACCCCACAGGCAACGCCCGGCTGTCCACCGGAGGAACCGGAGATGTTCTCGCCGGGCTGATTGCCGCGCTATGGGCGCAAGGGCTGGACTCCGCGCAGGCCGCAACACTGGCGGCCTGGCGCCACGGCCATGCGGCAGACCAATGGCCCGCGCAAATGCCGTTCAGCGCCAGCGCGCTGGCCCAGCGGCTGGGCCAATAGACGCCCTCAGGGCTTGCGCCGGGGCTTGGATGTCTTGCCTGCCACCTTGGACTTGACGGCCCCCAAGGCCTTCTTACCCAAGGCGCGCAGCGCCTGCACCGGCGATGGCGGCGGCAACTGCGGCAGACCGTGGTCAGCATCGACGGCGACAGACTTGCGCGCTTCAGCCGCCCTGCCCCTGCGGGAAGCGCGTGCCGCAGGTGCGGACGAACCCGGCACCACGGCCGGCTCACTCACGTCGCTTTGACGCACTGGCGCGGCCGGGCGGGACTGGGCACTCGCATATTCAGCCTCCAGCGCGGCCAGGTTCACGCCCTTGACCATGGCCTTCTTGGACGCCTTGCGCCCCTGCTTGCCGGAAGACACCGCGCCATCGGATTCAGACCGGGCTCCGCCGGCACCGCCGGAGTTACGCTGCGCACGCTTTTCCTTGGCGTCGCGGCGCCCCCATTTTTCGCCCTGATGGGCTTCCGTGCGCGCCGGCGACCTGCCGGAACGACCCGAAGCCGGCTGCTCTTCGCCGTCGCGCACCAGGCGGAAATCGATGCGCCGGCCATCCAGGTCCACACGGCTGACCTGAACGCGCAGCCGCGTACCTATGCCGTAGCGGATGCCCGAGCGCTCGCCCCGCAGTTCCTGGCGCGCCTCATCAAAGCGGAAGTAGTCCCCCCCCAGCTCGGTGATGTGGACCAGACCCTCCACATACATGGCATCGAGCGTGACGAAGATGCCGAAGGTGGTGACCGCAGAGACCACGCCTGCGAACTCCTCCCCCAGATGCTCACGCATGTACTTGCACTTGAGCCAGGCCTCGACATCTCGGCTGGCCTCATCGGCGCGGCGCTCGTTCGCGCTGCAGTGCAGGCCTGCAGCCTCCCAGGCCTGGACCTCGGCGGCGGGCGCGCGCTTGCGCGGCTTCTGGCCGGGTGCACTGACACGCGAGGCCAGACGCTTGGCCAGCTTGGCTTCGGCCTCTCCAGGCGTGGGCAGCTCGGGCAGGCGATAGTGCGTGCCTTCAAGCTCGGCCTTGATCACGCGGTGCACGAGCAAGTCGGGATAGCGGCGAATCGGACTGGTGAAGTGCGTATAGGCATCGAAGGCCAGCCCGAAGTGGCCCGAATTTTCAGGCGTGTAGAAGGCCTGCATCATCGAGCGCAGCAGCATGGTGTGGATCTGCTGGGCATCAGGCCGGTCCTTGGTGGCATTGGCAATGGCCTGGAATTCGGACGTGGCCGGATTCTCGCCAAGCGCCATACCCACTCCCATGGCCTTGAGGTAGTTGCGCAGGATGTCCTGCTTCTCCAGCGAGGGCTTGTCGTGCACGCGGAACAGGCCAACGCGGCCGCTGTGCTCGATGAAGTCCGCGCTGCAGACGTTGGCGGCCAGCATGGCCTCCTCGATCAGCTTGTGCGCCTCGTTGCGCGTGCGCGGCACGATCTTCTCGATGCGGCCGTTCTCGTCACAGACGATCTGCGTCTCCGTGGTCTCGAAGTCCACGGCGCCGCGTGCTTCGCGCGACTTGAGCAACGCCTGGTACACCCCATGCAGATTCAGCAAGTCGCCCACGCGATCGGAGCGCTTGGCAGCCTCCGGGCCACGCGTATTGGCCAGGATGGCAGCCACCTCGTTATAGGTGAAGCGCGCATGGCTGTGCATCACCGCGGGGTAGAACTGATAGGCATGGATATCGCCCTTTGCAGTGATCAGCATGTCGCAGACCATGCACAGGCGATCCACATCGGGATTGAGCGAGCACAGGCCATTGCTGAGCTTCTCGGGCAGCATGGGGATCACACGGCGCGGGAAATAGACGCTGGTGGCGCGGTCATAGGCATCGATATCGATGGCACTGCCCGTGGTCACGTAGTGACTCACATCGGCAATCGCCACCAGCAGGCGCCAGCCCTTGCCGCGCCCGACCTTGGCAGGCTCGCAGTAGACGGCGTCGTCGAAGTCGCGCGCATCCTCGCCATCGATGGTGACCAGGGGCACATCGGTCAGATCGATGCGATTCTTGCGATCGGCAGGCCGCACCCTGTCCGGCAGGGCCTTGGCCTGTGCCAGGCAGGCATCGGAAAACACATGGGGCACGCCGTACTTGCGCACCGCAATCTCGATCTCCATGCCGGGATCGTCGACCTCGCCGAGCACTTCAATGATGCGCCCCACGGGCTGGCCGAACAGTGCAGGCGCCTCGGTCAACTCCACCACGACCACCTGCCCGATCTTGGCCGAACCCGTCGCGTTGGCAGGGATCAGGATGTCCTGGCCATAGCGCTTGTCTTCGGGAGCGACCAGATACACGCCGCTTTCCTGCAAGAAGCGGCCAATGATGTTGTGCGCAGGCCGCTCGATGATCTCGACCACGCGGCCTTCAGGCCTGCCGCGGCGGTCCTGCCGCACGATGCGAACCTTGACACGGTCCTTGTGCAGCACCGCACGCATTTCATTGGGAGGAAGGAAGATGTCGCCTTCGCCGTCATCACGGATGACGAAACCATGTCCGTCGCGGTGCCCCTGCACACTGCCCCCGATTTCGTCGTTCGCGTCGGCACTTTTTGCGTGAGGGTTCATTTTCTTGGTATACAATCTAAATCTTTCCTGAGATGCCCAGGTGGCGGAATTGGTAGACGCACTAGTTTCAGGTACTAGCGGGTAACTCCGTGGAGGTTCGAGTCCTCTCCTGGGCACCAAACATGAAAAGGCCGTTGCACATGCAACGGCCTTTTTCTTTGCCGATCCCGATAGTCGACGGGCCCGCGCTTCACACCGCAAAAAGTTCACGAAAATCTTTGCAAGCCGGCCCGGCACGTCGCTTTCGCGCTATATAATTTTCGTACTCTGAAATGCCCAGGTGGCGGAATTGGTAGACGCACTAGTTTCAGGTACTAGCGGGTAACT
>ERZ1292623.413-Hain-H51-01um-R1-413-length-46541-cov-8_pt2 | contig 33065 bp, 42 predicted proteins | sample MGYA00564398_ERZ1292623 | MGnify/ENA primary metagenome ERZ1292623 (study PRJEB36523, sample SAMEA6512633) | groundwater metagenome | collected 2019-01-07 | study: AquaDiva: Metagenomics assemblies of 32 groundwater samples
AGGTGAAAGAGAAGACTGGTGTTTTTACCGGGGCCTATGCTTTTAACCCCGCATCCAAAGAGAAAATCCCGATTTGGATTTCTGATTTTGTTTTGCCTCATTACGGAACTGGCGTGATTATGGCAGTTCCGGCTCATGATAGAAGAGACAGAAAATTTGCAGATGTTTATGATTTACCTATAAAAGAGGTTATAAAAGGAGGTTTTATTCAGCTTACGGAGACAGCAAAATTGAAAGATGGCCGGCAAGTAGAAGTTTTTGTCGGAGATGGGGAACTTATTAATTCTGGTAAGTATTCGGGTTTAAAATCTAATGAAGCTAAAAAACAAATAGTCGAGGATTTAAAAAATGAAAAATTGGCCCAGTTCAAAATTACCTACCGGCTTCATGATTGGATAATCAGCCGCCAGCGCTATTGGGGAGCGCCGATTCCGATGGTTCATTGCAAAAAGTGCGGCTGGCAGCCGGTTCCGGAAAAAGATTTGCCGGTTTTACTGCCTAAAATAAAGGATTATAAGCCAGCCGGCACAGGCGAGTCGCCGTTGGCCAAATCAGAAGAGTTTGTAAAGACAAAATGTCCGAAATGCTTTGGCCCAGCTCGGCGTGAAACTGACACTATGGATACCTTTGTTGATTCAGCCTGGTACTTTTTGCGTTATACTGACCCGAAAAATAAAAAGGAGTTCGCCTCAAAAGAAAAATTAAAAACTTGGCTTCCGGTAGACATGTATATTGGTGGTCAAGAGCACGCCACTAAGCACTTGCTTTATGCCAGGTTTATCACCAAAGTTTTAAGCGACTCGGGTTATTTAAACTTTGACGAGCCGTTTACGATTATGAGGCACCAAGGGCTAATTTTAGGTCCGGATGGTAATAAAATGTCCAAATCAAGGGGCAATATAGTTGACCCAGACGAGATGGTTAAGAAATTCGGTTCTGATTCTGTGAGGATGTATCTTTGCTTTATGGGACCGTATGAACAGGGTGGGCCCTGGAATCCAAAAGCAGTTGTTGGAGTTTATAGATTTTTGAATCGGGTGTGGAATTTGGTAGTTAAAAAACCAGGCGATGGTAAATCAGATAAAGCATTTAACAAAGCCATTAAAAAAATCGGTGAAGACATTGAGAATTTGAGATTTAATACGGCGGTCAGCGAATTAATGAAATTATTAAATGAGATAGAAGATAAAGAACTGGCAAAAGAGCAGATTGAATTATTTTTGAAATTGCTGGCGCCTTTTGCGCCGCATTTTACAGAAGAACTTTGGCATAATTTTCTTGGAAATAAAACCTCAATTCATTTAGAAAAGTGGCCCAAGTACAGCAAAAAAATCATAGAAGAAGAAATGATTTATTTGATTGTTCAAGTTAATGGTCGAACCCGTGATATCATCAAAGCTCCCCGCGACCTGACCGAATCACAAGTTCGCGAGTTAGCTTTGGTTTCAGAAAAAGTCAAAAAACACATTTCCGGAAAAGAAATAAAAAGATTTATTTATATTTCAGGCAAGTTAGCCAACATTGTCATATGAGAATAATCAAAGTCAATTTAAATGACGATTTTTCAGAGGCGCTTCAAGATGCAATCGCTATTTTAAAATCAGGCGGAGTAGTTGTTTATCCGACCGACACTTTGTATGCCCTTGGGGCAAATGCTTTGGATCCTTATGCCATTGAAAAAGTTTTCAGGGTAAAGCAAAGGCCTAAAAATAAGCCCTTGCCAATCGCAATAAGGAATATCAAGTGGGCTAGAGAGCTTGCTTTTATTGAGGAGAAAGAAGAGAAAGTTTTGGAAGCGATCTGGCCGGGCCAAGTCACGGTTGTATTGCCAAAACGAAATATTGTGCCGGATGTTTTGACAGCCAGCAAAAAGAGCGTAGCAATGAGAGTCCCCAATATTCAGTTCGTAGATAAATTACTTGGAAAATTCGGCTATCCGATTACTTCTACCTCAGCCAATATTTCAAACGAGCTGCCATCAAGCCGGGCCTCAGAGATTGCCGAAAGATTTAAGGGCTCATACTATAAACCGGATTTAATAATAGATGTCGGAGATTTAAAAGTCTTAGAACCGTCAACCATTCTTGACCTTACCTCTGATAAACCAAAGATATTAAGAGTTGGTCCGACAAAACCGGAAAAGCTTTTAAAACTCTTGGAATTATGAAAATTAAGGACTTAATTAAAAAAGAGTTAGCCCGCCAAAAAAAAGTCATCAACTTGATTCCTTCCGAGAATTATCCCTCTAAAGATGTTTTGGCGGCCTTGGGTTCGCAGTTAACTTCAAAATATGCCGAAGGGTATCCGGGCAAGCGCTATTATCCTGGCAATGAAATAAATGACCGGATTGAGATAGAGACGCAAAACTTGGCCAGAAGAGTTTTTGGTTTATCAAAAGGTTGGCAGGTTAATGTTCAGCCATATTCCGGAACGCCAGCCAATATTGCTGTGTATTTAGCATTGTTGAAGCCAGGGGATATTTTAATGGGCATGAGATTAAATGAAGGCGGTCATTTAAGCCACGGCCACAGAGTAAATTTTTCCGGGATGTTTTATAAAGTTATCCAGTATGGATTAAATAAAAACGGATTCATTGATTACAAAGAAATTGAAAAACTGGCGAAAAAGCATAGGCCCAAAATTATAGTTTCTGGAACAACCGCCTATCCCAGAAAAATAGATTTTAAAAAATTTGGTCAGATTGCTAAAAAAGTTGGGGCCTATCATCTGGCTGATATTTCTCATATTGCGGGATTAGTCGCCGCAAAATTGCACCAGTCACCCTTTCTCTATGCCGATGTGGTTATGACCACAACTCATAAAACTCTCCGCGGGCCGCGAGGGGCGGTAATTATAAGTAAAAAGTTAAAAGTAAAAAGTAAAAATGGCCGAGAAGAATTATTGTCAGATTTAATTGATAAAGCAGTATTTCCAGAAATCCAAGGGGGGCCGCATCTTAATGTAATAGCCGCGATGGGGGTTTGTTTTGAAGAAGCGCTAAAGCCGGACTTCAAAAGTTATATCAAGCAAGTTGTTAAAAATGCGAGAGTTCTGGCTGGCGAATTAAAAAAACATGGCTTTAATTTGGTTTCTGGCGGAACCGACAATCACCTGATTTTGGTTGATTTGAAAAATAAAAATATTTCCGGCCGTGAAGCCCAGGACCGATTAGAGAAAGCCGGAATAATCGCTAACCGAAATACTGTACCCGGCGATGAGTCTCCTTTCAAACCAAGCGGCCTGCGCCTTGGCACTCCGGCTCAAACCACCCGCGGGGCTAAAGAAAAAGATATGGTCAGGATAGCCGAAAAAATAGCCCAGGTTTTGGGATAACTTCAAGCCGCTTTTCTAAATTCTTCTTCTTTAGCTAATTCTTTATGCAGAGGGACAATAGTGGTTATTGCCCTTTTGCCAGTTCTTTTTCTCAACTTTACATGACTGCCTTTTTGAGAGACAAAATAAAAGCCGAATTTACGGCTCAAAATTTTTACAACTTCTTTACCCGAAAATGTCTTAGCCACGAACTACTTCAATAGAAGTGATTAACGGGGGTTCTTGATTCAGATACTTTTTTGCGTTCGGCATATCTTCCAAATACAATTCAACTGCTTCGAGCAGATTTTTTTTTGCTTCTTCAATAGTTTTGCCTTGACTGACAACACCTAATTCAGAGGAGCGGGCGACAAACCATTTACCTTCTTTATTGATTATTACGGTGGATTTATAAGTCATAAATTCATTTTAGTATAACCAGAAATTAAGTATATTGACAAAGTTTTATTATTTTGTTAATATATAAATATATTGGAAAAGTCCTGAAATAAGGACGACCCCGAACCATCGCCCAAAGCGAGCTACGGGGTAAACAAAGAGTAATTTCGCTTTTTGAAAACAGAAGGATGGTGTGTCATGGCAGAAACCATGGTGCGTCAGGAGACGGCAGCGGAAATCGCGGAATTCGGAAAAGATCACGGTGTGATTCACGAGATGATCGTCACAGGCCGCAAAGTGGGCGCTGGCCAGAGTTTTTACTCGGCGCTGGCTCACAACGAGGAATTGTTTGCTAAGACAGTTGCGTTCGTCAGTCGCGGCGGCGAAGATGCTATCCGCGAAGTCGTCGTTTCCATTCCGCTTACCGAAGCGGAGAAGATGGTGATCGCGATTCTCGGCGCAGGCAAGGTGCTCACCCGAGCCCAAGCCAAAGGTGAGCAGGAACTTCCGATCCACTACTTCGAAGACACGCTTCGTGAGTGCGCCAAGGAGAACTTGGAGAAAGGAACCGATTGGCGACTTGTGTATCTCCGCGGCAACTCGCTTCGTCAAGAGCGGGACCGCGTCGGCACGAACCGCAAGCGCCAGCCGTGTTTTTACGACAACAACTGGTGGCTGGGTAGAGAGAACGAAAGCTGGGCGGCCGAGCAGTTCGAACCCGGGTACTACCTGATTGATTTCAACGGCCGGTTCAGTCGGACTTCCTGGCAGAACCAGGAAAACGAAATCGTCAAACTCGGCTCCGAGTTTGTCCGTGCTCACGAAGCAATGGTTACCGAAGCGGCGCTTTGCATCTTTGAAGCCACTGGCGAGCGGCTCTTACCTAACTGGTATCATTGGGGTCGCTCTCTGGGTTCCGGCGGCCTCCGCGTCCGCATTGGCTACTTCGTCTCCAGGGGCTGGTACGTCGACTACTACCGTTCGGACTGGGACGGCGGCGGCATCCTGCGCGTGTGCCTCCTTCGGAAGTTCCAGAACTGAAACTCGAAATTTGAGATTTTGGAACTTTTGAATCCTTGAACCTTTGGCCCATCTGACTTTGTCAAAGTCAGATGGGCCTATTTTTTTCTTTGGAGAAATAGTAAAATAAATATAATGAAAAGAGTTCCATTTCTATCTATCCATCCATCCTAATTCTTAAAGAAATAAAGCAAAGATTTATTTACTGTCGAAACACTGTGCCTGGCGATCAGTCCGCTTTCTACCCAAGCGGCCTGCGCCTTGGCACTCCGGCTCAAACCACCCGCGGGGCTAAAGAAAAAGATATGGTCAGGATAGCAAGAAAGATTAATTCAGCTCTCAAGGCCTAACTTCTCAGTAGGTTTATATTGTGCTATAGAGATTTTTGAGTACCTTTTGGCGATCTTTAACATTTGGTTTCAAACTGGTAAAGGAGATGAAGAAATGAAGACAGCGCCAAAGTTACAAAAACTCGCTCCACTGGAGTTGAGTAAGTGCCAGACCGTGGGGCAAATTTTTGAGGCGATGAGTAAGACGCCCGTCGGCTCGGGAATGCTCGGCCGCCTGGCGATGAGTTTGCGAGAACTTATCGCTAAAGGCGATGGACCAGTAGTTGTCTTCGACGGAGACGATTCTTCTCAACTCTCTCGTTTGGTGAAGAAAATGAAAGAAAAGGACTGGGTCTTCGAGGGTCCAATAACCACGAGAGACTATATGCGTCGGGGTTATGCTCCTCGCAAGTGGAGGGATCGATCAGTTCTGGTTCTTGGTCGTTTTTCAGAACCATTTGAAGAGTTTCTGATTACGAACTTGGACCCGAGCCGAACTTTTTTTGTAAACCAGTGGGGTTTTTCTTGCCCAGGGTTTCTTATAGATGGCTCTTTCCACAACACAGCCGTTGCCGATCCACGATTTGTTCTCCCACTCCTTTATTCGGCCTTTGAGGAGTGGTTTAGTGACAAACCATGGCCAGTGAACGAGATGCTGATTTCGTGGCTTGAAAGACATGGTGGAGCTGGCAAGGAATTCGGGCGGGGAGCGCGAACCCTTCAGGCCATGACTGACGATCCAGACTGCACTGTGGTTTTCACAATGACCGGCGTGGTCACTGTGGCCCAAATGAGCCCGATTATCTGCGACCTTATTGATGCCGGAAAGGTCCAAGTAATTGTTACGACTGGCGCTCTTTTGGGGCATGGCCTTGTCTGGTCGCTTGACCTTCACCATTTCCGGCACGACCCGAAGTTGGATGACGCTGCCCTCGCCGAGTTCAAATGGAACCGGATTACCGACGCCATTGAGCCAGAGACCAATTTGGATCATGTGGAGGAGATAATTAACGCGGTACTCAAAGACCTTCCTGACGACGCTGTTGTTAGTTCTTCAGATGTCAACAGGTTGATCGGCGAGTATCTTCGGAAACACTTTCCGGACCAGCGAGGGGTGTTGAAATCGGCAGTCGAGAAAGACGTGCCGGTGATTATTCCCGCTTTCTACGATTCGGAACTCGGGAATGATGTGATCACCCATAACTGGCGCCGCAAACGTGAAGGGAGAAAACCAATACTGGTTAACCTTGAGAAAGACACGGAACTCCTTGTCGAGATCCTCACTAAGACCAAGCGGCGCGGGATATTCACCTTGGGCGGTGGGCCGCCGCGCAACACGCCCCAAAATATCCCTCCGCTCGTGGAAATTCTGAACAACCGGCTCGGCCTGAATATGCCGGTGCCGATGTACTACTATGGCTGCCGGGTTTGTCCGGACCCAATCTGGTTGGGGCACTTGAGCGGTTGTACCTATAGCGAAGGAGTTTCTTGGCGAAAGTTTGATCCGCAGGGACAGTTTGCCGAGGTCCACATGGACGCCCTGCACGCGTTTCCGTTTCTCGCGAAATATGTTCTTTCGTAGTATTTAGTAGCATTAGTCCGTTTGGAGGTGCGAACAGAGACGGCCTGTCTTGGTTGAATACCGGTCAGGCCTTTTTCTTTTTAGATATTATTTTGTTAGAGTTTAAATTATGCTTATCGACGGCAAAAAAATCGCTCAAAAGATTTTGGAAGAACTAAAAAGTAAAACTAAAAATTTAGAAAAGCCATTAAGGCTGGTAGGTGTTTTAGTTGGTGATAATCCAGAGCTGAAAAAATTCATTGAACTCAAGAAAAAAGCAGCCGAAGAAATTGGAGTAGAGTTTAGAAGTTACGAATTTCCAGAAAATATTACTAATAGTAAATTGCGGGAAGAATTGAACAAGATCGCCAAGGCCAAAGTAAATCATGGAGTAATTATTGAACTGCCTTTGCCCAAGCATTTAAATACTCAATACTTATTAAACACGATTCCAGAAGAAAAAGACGTTGATGTTTTGTCGCAAAAAAGTCAGGCTGCTTTTTTTGCTGGCAGAAGTAAAGCTCTGCCGCCATCAGTTGAAACAGCGAAGCAGATTTTTCAAGAATATAGTATTGAGCCAAAAGGTAAAACTGTGGCAGTTTTCGGCTACGGGCTTTTGGTCGGTAAATTTGTCAGTCATTGGTTAATTAATCAGGGGGCAACGGTTTCAGTAATCACCGAATTTACGAAAGAACCGGATAAAATTTCAAAAGAGGCTGATATAATAGTTTCAGGAGTAGGCCCCATTAGAGGCAGAGATACGCTGCGAGCCCTCGCGGCCTCTAACGGGGTAAAAAAACTAAATTTGATTACTGAAGATATGGTGAAACAAGGCGCGGTTGTGATTGATTTTGGAAAAGACGTTGATTTTGAGTCGGTTTCTAAAAAAGCTGGTTTAATTACCCCGCCAACTGGCGGAGTCGGGCCGATAGTAGTGGCCTCGGTTTTGAAAAATTTAGTTGAATTATGGATTTAATCATTATTTTTTTAGCTAAATACCTTGGTTATATGTTATTAGCGATTTTTGCAGTTTTATTTTTGAAAAACCGGAGTAAAAACTTTTTATTCATCCCTTTAATTTCTGCTTTAGTTTCAAGATTTATTTTCACTGAAATAATCAGATTTTTCTACTTTCGGCCGAGGCCATTTGTTGAACAAGGCATCGTCCCTTTAATTGAGCATGCGTCAACTGCTTCTTTTCCATCAGGCCATGCCGCTTTTTATTTTGCCTTGTCTGCAGGAGTCTACTATTACAACAAAAAAGCCGGCCTATGGTTTTTTGCCGGAAGCGCCGCAATCGGCTTAGCCCGTGTTTTCGCCGGCCTTCACTATTTCACCGACATTTTAGGCGGCTTACTTATCGCTTTATTATCTTATTTTTTAGTTAGAATTTTTTTCAAAAAAAAGCAGGACCGAATTTCGGCCCTGCCGTAGAGCTGTCAGCCGCTTTTGCGGCTCATCGAAGGTGCTATCTGAATCTTTCGACGACGAGTCTGATGGGGCCAAATGGTTCTCCTTTGGCAGTAATTTCTTTCTCAACTTCATTTCTGCAGTTGTGGCAGGCGAAACCTTTCTCGGTTTCAAACCTGAAATTGCCGCAGAGGCGGAGAAGTCTGATTATCCATCTTGCCATTTCCCCGCATTTCTGACAGAGTTCATGTTCCATTAAGACTCCTTTCTATACGGGTTTTTGGAAAAACAAAAAAGTGGGGATTGCCCGCTTTTTGGTTCGTTATTAATCTAAATGATAGTCAATTAAAAGTCAAGTGGGAAAATTTGAAATGCCGCCGGTCGGAGTCGAACCGACACGAGGTTGCCCTCACGGGTTTTTGAAACCCGCGTGTATACCAATTCCACCACGGCGGCAAAAATCTTTGACTATTGTATCAATTTTTTCCTCGTTTTACAATTAAGCTAATGGCAGGGATTATAGCAATTTGGAATCAAAAAGGAGGAGTTGGGAAATCTACTTCAACCGTAAATCTCGGAGCATATCTTGCCGCACTCGGTAAGCATGTTCTCTTAGTTGATTTGGACCCTCAAGCAAATGCGACTATTGGTCTGGGAATAAAATTAGATAAAGAACATTACAATATTTACCACGCCTTGGTTGCCGACGTTGAACCGGGTGCACTCATAAAAAAGACATCAATTTTTGGTTTGGATATTCTGCCATCATCCGAAAGTCTGGCCGGCGCCAATGTTGAGCTTATCAGTTTTAAAAATCGCGAACTTCAGCTTAAGAAAGTTTTGAAGGAAGTTAAAGATAATTACGACTTTATATTAGTTGACTGTCTTCCTTCGGTCGGTATTTTAAATGTTAACGCTTTGGCCGCTTCTGACTACGTTTTAATTCCAGTTCAGGCCGAATATTTTGCCTTAGCCGGCCTAGACCAGCTTTTAACTGTTGCTGATTTGGTAAAAAAATACTTGAATCCTGATTTAAAAATTTTAGGGGCGGTGGTAACGATGTTTGACAAAAGAAATCAGCTGGATAGAGATGTTTTAAACCAGATTCATAAAAGTTTTCCAGGCCATGTTTTTAATACCACTATCCCAAGGCAAGTTTCCCTTGCTCAATCGCCGGCTTTCGGAAAAAGCATTTTACAGCATGATCCCTTGTCTCGGGGCGCGAGGGCTTATCGAGAACTCGCGATTGAAGTAATGGCTCGGGTATTTTCAAATCATAAATGATGAAGAATTTAAAAGCCAAAGGGCTTCATGCCCTTATTCCAATAAAGCCGAAGTTTAAACCCAAAAGAAAAAAGGAAAATGTTTTTTATGTTGAGATAAGGAAAATCAGACAGACCCCGGAAATGCTGAAGAGAGAAATTAGTAAGAAGGCATTAAAAGAATTGGCCGAATCAGTCAGAAAATACGGGATAATTCAGCCGCTTACGGTGGCCAAGATTGAGAAAAAGAAAAAAAGCGGGATTAATGTTTATTATGAGTTAATTTCCGGCCAAAAGCGGCTAATTGCGGCAAAATCTGCCGGTTTAAGAGTGGTTCCAGCGATGATTAAGAATCCTCCTTCGCTAAAGCTGCCTACTCCGCCGAAGCAGATTCGGCTGCGAAGGCCGGGTCGGAGGACGAAGCGGAATGACAAAATCTAAAATATTTCTCTATTTGATGCTCGCTTTTATCTTGGGAGTCGGAAGCGGCTCCTTTTTTGATATCTCAAGCCAGGTTGTTTTGGTAATTGCGATTATTGTTGTTTCGCTGGTGGCCGTGTTTTACCCCGTTAGAGGCAGAGGCACGTTGCGGGCCCTCGCGGCCTCTAACGGGGTTTACCGCCGCAGGTTAATAGTTTTGATTGTACTTTTACTAGTGGCATTTACTTTTGGCGTTGTGCGATTTGACGCTTCAGAGTCACTGACTAGAGTTTTGACAAACTTCAATGATACTAATAGTAGTGTTCAATTATCGGGATATATAAATGGAGAACCCGAAAGGTTAATTGATAAGCAAAGAATGGTTTTGCAGGTTAAAGAAATCAGAGCGTCGGATTATATAATTTCTGCTGATGAAAAAATTCTAATAACCATCAATCTTTATCCGGAATTTGAATACGGTGATTTTATTTTGATGGAAGGGAAACTGCAAAGTCCAAAGAACTTTGATGATTTTGATTACGTAAATTATCTGGCCAAAGACGGAATTTTTTCTTTATCTTATTATCCACGAATCTCAAAAATTACCCAAAATGGTTTTTCTGATGATAAAATTTCTATTCTTGAAAAAATAAAAATTTCAATGTTCACCCAAATTTTTAGATTTAAAAACGCATTTAAGGATTCAATCTCGCGTTCAATTGCCGAGCCAAATGCTTCTTTTATAGAGGGTGTCTTACTGGGTTCCCGCGAAAGCATCCCCCAAGATTTAAAAAATGCTTTTTCTAGAACCGGCACAACTCATATTTTGGCGATTTCCGGCTACAACATCACTTTAGTCGGCCTTTATATTTCTTATTTATTCATATTTTTTATGCGAAGACAAAAAGCGTTTTGGTTCACAGTTTTGGGAATAATTTTATTCACTATTTTAACTGGCGCTTCGGCTTCGGTTGTTCGCGCGGCCGTCATGGGCATCTTGGTTTTGGTGGCTTATCGCGAAGGCAGATTTTACGATATGACTAATTCAATTGTTTTTGCTGGAGCACTGATGGTTGCTTTGAATCCGAAAGTTTTGCGCTTTGATGTCGGTTTTCAGCTTTCGTTTTTAGCCACCTTGGGTTTAATCTATTTTTCACCCATTATTAGGGATAAATTGGAATGGCTCCCGATTTTTTGGAGTTTTAAAGAGAACTTCATTGCTACGGTTTCGGCTCAGCTTATGGTTTTACCGGTTGTTTTATATAATTTTGGCAGTTTTTCGTTGATTTCTTTGCCGGCTAATGTTTTAATTCTGCCGGTTATTCCATTAACCATGCTTTTTGGTTTTCTTTCCGGGGTTTTGGGGTTAATTTGGTCGCAACTTGGCGAGATCGCCGGCTTAGCGGCCTGGGTTCTGGCTGAATACGAGATTTTAATTGTTAAATTTTTCTCTCAAATTTCATAGATGATTTCCAAAAGAAAATTTATTGTTTTAATCACATTAACTTTGTTTTCAGTTTTGGCGTTTATAGTCCAATCCTATGGCAAAGCCGGGCTAAAAGTATATTTCTTGGATATCGGCCAAGGCGATTCAATCTTCATTGAAACAGAAAGTAAAATACAAATTTTGGTTGATGGCGGGCCAGACAATAGAGTAATCCAGAAACTTTCTGAAGTAATGCCTTTTTGGGATAGGACGATTGATTTTATTATCTTGACCCATCCTGACCATGACCATATCGGTGGGCTACCCGAAGTTTTAAAAAGATACAAAGTTAAAGGAATTATTGAAACCGGAGTTCAATGCGACAAAGCTGAGTGTGCGGTTTTGAGGGATTTAAAGGAAAAAGAAAAAGCGACGAATGTTTTGGTAAAACTAGGCGATTCGTTGATTCTAGATGAAAACACAAAAATTCTGATTTTGAACCCCTTTGGCAATATGGCCGGTAAGAAGGTTTCCAAAGCGAATAATACTTCGGTGGTAGCAAAACTTATCTATGGTCAGTATAGTGTTTTACTGACCGGCGATATTGAAAAACAGGTTGAAGAAAAACTGGTTTTAGCCGGGATAAGTATTGATTCTGATTATCTAAAAGTTCCTCATCATGGCTCTAAGACCTCAAGCACCGAAGGATTTTTGGATAGAGTATCACCGCTTTTGGCTTTTATTTCTCTTGGCAAAAATAATTATGGCCATCCTCATCAGGAAGTAACCAATCGACTTGAAAAAAGAAACATAAAATACTATCGTACTGATGAACTGGGAACAATTTTGTTGAGCTGTAAATTAAATATTCCATGCCAAATAACAACGAAAAATTAAATAAGATGAAAAAAATTCTGGCTGATCCGAAACATCCAAAAGAAGAGAAGACCTTGGTTTTGATTAAACCCGACGCCGTAAAAAGAGGATTGGTCGGAGAGGTGATTAAGCGGTTTGAGAGTCGCGGTCTTAAGATCATTGGGCTTAAAATGGTTCAAGGTACGCCAAAAGATTTTGATAAACATTATCCAAAAAGCAAAGCTTGGATTACCAATTTAGGCAATAGAACCGTAGAAACTTATAAAAAATATAATTATAGTTTGAAAAAAGATTTTGGCAGCGAGGATCCTTTTAAAATAGGAAAGATTTTTAGAAACTGGTTAATTGACTTAATGTCTTCTGGGCCGGTAGTCAAGATTTTAATTGAGGGAGTCCATGCAATTGATAATGTCAGAAAGATTGTCGGCGATACCCAGCCAACTTTTGCTCTTGCCGGAACAATCAGGGGTGATTTTAGTGTTGATTCGGCCGGAGCGGCCAATAAATCAAGAAGGGCGATCCATAATTTGATTCACGCTTCAGGCAATAAAGAAGAAGCTAAAAATGAAATAATGCTTTGGTTCACTCCGGAAGAAATCTCTGACTATAAGAGAGTAGAGGAGCTGATTTAAAAACAAAAACAGCTTTAGAAAGCTGTTTTTGTTTTTATTCGGGCGGTGGGGAATCGAACCCCAGCTTCAAGACCCCCAGCCTTGCGTACTACCACTATACTACTGCCCGCTTAACATTTAAATATCTATCTCGCTTCTTTGTGTAAAGTTTTAATGCAATCGGTGCAGATTTTTATTCTCTTACCATTAACCATTGCCCATTGAAGATTAGGTTTTTGGCGATGAGTACTCGTTGGATTATAATGACCGCGAAGGAGTTTTCGCTTGGTTACTTTCATTGACTTTTTACCGCAGCGGGGACACCGCATCTTTGATAATTTACCCTAAACTTGTTATTCTTTCAAGACCATGGAAGGGTTTCTATTAACTATTTTCCAAATTCTTGTCGTTTTGTTTTCAATCGTTGTTCATGAGGTTAGTCATGGCCTTATGGCTTATAGTTTGGGTGACTCCACGGCCAAAAACTTAGGCCGGCTTACATTGAACCCTTTGCCACATCTGGATTTATTCGGTTCAATTTTGCTACCATTTTTAACTTATTCTTTAGGCGGATTCATTTTCGGCTATGCCAAACCAGTTCCTTATAACCCTCTTTATTTAAGAGACCGACGATTTGGTCCGGCTAAAGTCGGTTTTGCTGGTCCTCTTTCAAATATAATAATCGCTTTAGTTTTCGGTTTGATTTTAAGGTTTATACCTGGATTTTTACAGGCCACGATTTTACCCGAACTTTTTTCATTCATTGTTTTGATAAATCTGGTTTTGGCGGTTTTTAATCTTTTGCCGGTGCCGCCACTTGACGGCCATTGGCTGCTTCTTAGCGCTGTGCCGGATAGATTCCGTGGCTTCAAGCTTTTTTATCTCCGCTACGGTTTAATTTTGTTTGTTTTAGTTTTGCTTTTCGTCTTGCCTTTGATTTTTCCTCTTGTTTCTAAATTATTTAGATTGATAGTCGGATAGTTACGAAAAGCCTCTCGGGTATAGTTGTTTCGGAAACGTTCGGCCTCGTACCAATTTAATAATTAGATAGTTTCCTGTTTTTAAGAAAAAACCCTCACTCCTCGTTCGCCTCACTACAAAGAACATCTCCTCTTAACGGCTCGGCTCACGAGGTTCCTCAACAACCATACCCTGCGGGCCTTTCGTCCCAGAAATTCTCGATTTGACAGAAACTTTGTTTATGGTATACTAAAGTTAGTAGCGTACAGTTTTGAACAAAGATATCTTTGTCATGAGGAGGCAAATTGAAAACACACACAATTCTTTTGCTTTTGGTTCTTGCGTGTGCCGCAGGAACGGCGAACGCGCAGACCAATGAACCCAAGGCGGTTTCGGGCAGTATCTGGGCAGATCTTTTTGTAGGTCCTGATGGAGACGTGATATACCCCCAGTACGTCTGGAACGCGGCGACCAAGGTTGGTATCTTCACGGGTTACGGTTTTGTGGAAAGGGCGCCCAAAGAACCTCTGTTCACGAACCACGTGAATACCTTTACGCTCGGTTTTTTGCCGGTGTTCTCAGTGAGGAGCGAGATAGGAGGTGCATTAGCAAGGGAGAAATATTTCTTCCAGGTTGGGCCCCAGGTGAACATCCACGAAGTGCTCCCATTCGCGAAGAAGGCCATGCAGTATTTCGTTGTATCGCAGCTCCCGGGATTGGTCGGTGAAATCCGACCTCCGAATACACTTATCGCTGGCGCCACGAGGCGATTCCGTCCAATAGACGGCGTCGAGTTCTTCGGAGAAGGGTATCGCCGTTTCTTTCCGGGCGGCCGCCCCGACTACAGTGAGTACTGGCTGATGATCGATCCTAGGCGTATGAAGCACATGGATTTCGGGGTGTTTATGCTCCAGGACGGCAAATGGAAAGGGTTTGCCGCTGGCGTGAGGATTGCGCCATGAGTATGAAATTACTACCGCCGCACTTGGCTAGTCCGAGTGCGGCGTTCTTCTTTTTTCAAACTCTTTGGGCTTCGCCGGCGAGTTCTGACGAGACGGAATCTGAAAAAGGATTGGCGAGGGATATAGTCATTGAAGAAGTTCAGGAGGCCGAGTAGCAGGGTAAGTCAAGATTGTTTAAAGCCAGAGCGAAGCGATGGCGAGTCTTGACTTTACGAGGTCGTATGTACAGTGAGCAAAACTCGCTGGGTTTTGCGAACGGTTCTGAAATGGCTATACCCGAGCAAATCTTTCGTTTGCGCAATAGAAAACTTTGTGATACTATTTTTCTGCAAAACATGCCAACTTTCAGGCAGTTACTAAAAAAACCAAGAAAGACATCAAAAGCGAAGACCAAGTCGCCGGCTTTGGCCTTTGGATTTAATACCTTAAAGAATCGGCCGGTTGATTATTCATCGCCTTTTAAACGCGGAGTTTGCATCAAAGTAACAACTACTACTCCGAAAAAACCAAATTCAGCTTTAAGGAAAATTGCCAGAGTCCGTTTGACCAACGGCCAAGAAGTCACGGCTTATATCCCCGGCATCGGCCACAACTTGCAAGAGCACTCGGTTGTGGTTTTAAGGGGCGGCCGGGTCAAGGATTTGCCAGGAGTCAGATACCATATTGTTCGCGGTGTCTTGGATTCAGCTGGGGTAGAAGGCCGGCGCCAACAGCGTTCTAAATACGGCGCGAAAAGACCAAAATGAGACAAGGACAAACACCTAAAAGAGAAATTGAACCAGATATAAAATATCAAAGCGTTTTAATCGCCAAATTTATTAATTACGTGATGAGAAACGGCAGTAAAGCTATTGCCCGGAAAATAGTTTATGGAGCTCTTCAAAACACCGAAAAAAAAATAGGTAAAAATGCCTTGGAAGTTATGGATCAGGTTGTCAGAAATGCCGGGCCGGAGCTGGAGTTGCGTTCCCGCCGGATCGGCGGCGCCAATTACCAGATTCCTTATCCGGTCAAGCCGGAACGCAGAATTACCCTGGCCTTGCGGTGGATTATTGAATCGGCAAAATCAAAAAAAGGGAAACCAATGATGGAAAAATTAACTCAGGAGTTGATTGATGCTTTTAATAACACCGGCGTAGCCGTAAAGAAAAAGATTGACACTCACCGAATGGCTGATGCGAATAGAGCATTTGCGCATTTCGCTTGGTAATGTTCTTTTAAGCATGCGTGATTACTCTTTAGAAAAAACTCGAAACATCGGCATTATCGCTCACATAGATGCGGGCAAGACCACGGTCAGTGAGCGTATTTTGTTTTATACCGGCGTTTCCCATAAAATCGGCGAGGTCCATGAGGGCGAGGCGATTATGGATTGGATGGAACAGGAAAGAGAGCGCGGCATCACCATTACTGCTGCGGCGACTACGGTTTTTTGGGTGCCGACCCAAAAACAAGGCGACAGTGACCGGAAAAATTTTGAACATAAGATAAACATCATTGATACGCCGGGCCATGTTGATTTTACGGTTGAGGTGGAAAGGTCTTTAAGGGTTTTGGACGGGGCCGTGGTTGTTTTTGACGGCGTGGCTGGAGTGGAGCCGCAGTCAGAAACAGTCTGGCGCCAAGCCGATAAATATAAGGTGCCCCGCCTCTGTTTCATAAATAAGCTGGACCGGCTCGGCGCTTCTTTTGAGCGGTCATACCAATCAATTTTAACCCGGCTTACCCCCAATGCCGTCCGAATGCAACTGCCTGACGCTGAAGAAGATAAATTTACCGGCGTAGTCGATCTCTTAACCGTGAAATTTTATCGCTTTGAAGGGAAATTCGGTGAAGCAGTGGTTGAAGGAGAAATACCAGGATATTTAAAAGAGGCGGTCCAAAAATACCGTCACGAATTGGTTGAAAAAATATCTGAAAATGATGATGAACTGACTGAAATGTTTTTGGAAGGCAAAGAGATTCCTCTTGATAAACTAAAACAATTTTTAAGAAAGGCGGTTTTAAACTATAAATTAGTGCCGGTTTATTGCGGTTCGGCTCTAAAGAATAAAGGGGTCCAGCTGGTTTTAGACGCGGTAGTTGATTATCTGCCATCCCCGGTCGAAGTGCCGGTAATTAAAGGAGTTAATCCTAAAACCGGGGAGGTTGAGGAAAGGTATCCCAAAGATGACGAGCCCTTCACGGCTTTGGCTTTTAAAGTGGCGACTGATCCCTATGTTGGCCAGCTTACTTTTTTCCGGGTTTATTCGGGTGTTTTGAAAGCTGGTTCTTATGTTTTGAATGCTGGCCGGGATGAGAAAGAAAGAGTCGGCCGGATTTTACGGATGCACGCCAATGAAAGACAGGAACTACCCGAGGTCTATGCTGGTAATATTGCGGCGACAGTCGGTTTGAAATTTACTAAAACCGGCGACACTCTGACTAATCCGGAAAAACCAATTATCCTAGAGGAAATTGTTTTTCCAGAACCAGTCATTTCTTTGAGAATTGAGCCGAAAACCAAAGCTGACCAGGAAAAGATGTCTTTGGCTTTGAAGCGGCTTTCTGATGAAGACCCAACTTTCAAAATCAAGACCGACAGCGAAACCGGCGACACGGTCATTTCGGGAATGGGCGAGCTTCATTTGGAAATCATTGTTGACCGGATGAAAAGGGAGTTTGGCGTTCAAGCCAATGTCGGTCGGCCCCAGGTGGCTTATAAAGAAACTATTAGCGCTTCAACTGAAATTGAAGGCAAATATATCCGTCAATCTGGCGGCCGAGGCCAGTACGGTCATGTCTGGTTGCGTCTTGAGCCTTTAGAGCGGGGTAAGGGCTTTGAATTTATCAATGCAATCAGGGGAGGTAGTGTTCCAGATGAATTTATTCCAGCCGTTGAAAAGGGAGTTTTGGAGGCCAAAGAAAAAGGCATTTTAGCCGGTTATCCGGTAATTGATTTTAAGGCAACTTTGTATGACGGTTCTTTTCATGAAGTTGATTCTTCAGAGATTGCTTTTAAGATTGCTGCCTCTGCTGCTTTTCAGGATGGAGCAAAGCGTTCCCGGCCGGTTATTCTTGAACCGATGATGAAACTAGAAGTTATTGTTCCAGAAAAATTCATGGGCGAGGCCACCGGAGACCTAGCCAGCCGAAGGGGCCAGATCTCTAACATTACTGACCGCGAAACCTTGAATCTGAAAGTTATTGATGCTAAAGTGCCGTTGGGCGAAATGTTTGGTTATGCCACGGTTTTGCGTTCTTTGACCGAGGGCCGAGGAACTTTTACTATGGAATTTTCAAACTACGAAACTGTGCCCCAAAACGTTGCCGTTGAAATAATCGCCGGAAAAAAATGATAAGCGAAGAAATAAAAGATTTGGTTTCCAAGATTGGGGGGACCTTGGTAATAGTCGAGAATAATCAGCCAAAATTTGTGGTTATGGCTTTTGATAAATTTTTGGCGGTTATCGCCGCTACTTCAAGTAGCGGCGTTATCCACAAAAATATTGACAAATCAGGTAATTTTGATAAAGATAATAGTGAAACGTTTAGTGTTTCCGGCTACCGGCACGAACGGGATGAAGAAATTATTGACCGACTGAATAACGAGATATTGGCTTTAAAAGAGCAGGTAGCTGAAAAAGAAAAGGAATTTAGCAATTTGTCTGAGCGCAGCGTTAGCGAGCACAGTGACAAATTATAAACCGGAGCACATAAATTAGCCTAAAAATGGCTAATTTATGTGCTCGGTGAGCGATTTTGTAGCTATTCGCTTCGCTCATAGACAAAAGTCGTCATGGCAGAAAAATTTGACAGAACAAAAACCCATATAAATATCGGGACAATCGGCCATGTTGATCATGGTAAAACCACTTTGACAGCGGCAATATTGCACGTGGCCGGAGAATTGCTTAATAACGAAGGTTTTAAGGCCAGAGTTGAGAAAATTGATCAGATTGACAAAGCCCCCGAGGAAAAAGCCAGAGGAATCACCATTGCTTTACATCATTCGGAATTTGAAACGCCCAAAAGGCATTATGCCCACGTTGATGCTCCGGGTCATGCCGATTACATTAAAAACATGATTACCGGCGCCGCCCAGATGGACGGAGCAGTTTTGGTTGTTTCTGCGCCAGACGGAGCCATGCCCCAGACCAGAGAACATATTCTTTTAGCCCGCCAGGTTGGCGTTCCATCAATCATCGTCTTTTTGAATAAGACCGACCAGGTTCAGGACCAGGAATTAGTTGATTTGGTTGAGACTGAAATCAGGGAGCTTTTGAATAAGTACCAGTATCCCGGTGACACCACTCCGATTATCCGCGGTTCGGGCTTAAAGGCCCTTGAAGCAAAAACAAAAGACGACCCAGCCATAGGGCCGATCATTGAGCTTTTAAAAACCATTGACGAATACATTCCTGAACCAGTCAGAGACACGGAAAAACCATTCTTGATGCCGATTGAAGACGTTTTCTCAATCGAAGGCCGGGGAACAGTCGTCACCGGGAAAGTTGAAAGAGGAAAATTAAAACTTAACGAGGAAGTTGAAATCGTTGGTTTGAAACCGACTCAGAAAACCATTGTTACCGGCGTTGAGATGTTTAACAAACAGATGGATGAAACCATTGCCGGCGACAATGTTGGATTATTGTTGCGAGGAGTTAAAAAAGAAGACGTTTCCCGCGGTCAGGTTATTGCCAAACCCGGCTCAATCACTCCTCATACTGAATTTGAGGCAGAAATTTATATCTTGACTAAAGAAGAAGGCGGTCGCCACACTCCGTTTTTTGCCGGCTATAAACCCCAGTTTTATGTCCGAACGACTGATGTCACCGGCGAGGTTTTTTTGCCGCAGGGTTCAGAAATGGTCATGCCGGGCGACACCGTTAATCTGAAAATTAAACTGATTGCGCCGGTTGCCCTGGAAGAAAAAATGAGATTTGCCATTCGCGAAGGAGGCAAGACCGTCGGAGCCGGAGTGGCGACAAAAATTATTACCTGACGGAACATGATTTAAGTAATTGGGCTAGTAGGCCCAATTTAGTTCTTTAACTATGGTGAAGCCCAAGAAAGAAAAAGAAAAAGATGTTGAACAACGAATAAGAATCCGTTTGAAAGCTTTTGACAGCCGGATTATAGATAAATCAGCCAAGCAAATTATTGAAACTTTGGATAAGCTGGATGTAAAGACAATCGGGCCGGTTCCGCTACCAACGGAAATATCAAAATTCACAGTTAATCGTTCAACCTTTGTCCATAAAGACAGTCGCGAACAGTTTGAGATGAGGATTCATAAACGCTTGATTGAAATTCCCAATCCGAATCCAAAAATTATTGATGCTTTAATGAATTTGAGTTTACCCGCGGGAGTTGATATTGAGATTAAAATGTGATATAGTCTAGTTGTTTACAGGGGCAAATCAATTTAGCGTGAAAATTTTGAGACAAATTCGAGGAGCTCGGAGCGAAGTGTACTTCGCTACATGAGCGACGAGCGACAAAGAATTTGGCCAAAATCTTCACGCCCTCTGAGGGAAGCTAAATTTATGTTCAATTTCTGTGTCAGGCCTCGTCAATGTATCAAAGTACATTTTCCTCGGCCTTCCTTGAACTTGAATATCCTTTAGCTTCTAAATTGATTTATCCTGTAAACAACTAGACCGCATCAGCCCCCGATATATGAAGAACAAATATCTGTTCCAATATAAGAAATGATTTGCTTTAGCGAATTTCCTTCGTGGGCGCGCTGAAGCGCCTTTTTAATTTCATGGCAGAAGTTATTGGCAAAAAATTAGGAATGTCCCAATTATTCAAAGAAGACGGTCGGGTTATCCCGGTGACTTTGATTGAGGCAGATTCATTAGAAAATCTGGAAATCAAGGAAGGAGACAAAGTTAAGGTGAGCGGAATTTCTAAAGGCAAAGGTTTTCAGGGGGTGGTAAAGAGGCACGGTTTTTCCGGTTTGCCAGCTAGCCACGGCCACAAGGGAATGGAAAGAGCTCCCGGTTCAATCGGCCAAAGATTTCCCCAGCACACTTTAAAAGGAATCAGGATGGCCGGCCATATGGGGGTAAATAAAGTTACGGTAAGAAATTTAGAGGTAGTTAAGATTGATAAAGAATTGGGCTTTATAGCGGTTAAAGGGGCAGTCCCGGGAAGACGCGGAACGGTGTTAAAGATAATAGGTTTATAAATTGAAAATTATGAAAGTCGGTTTATACAATCAAAAAGCAGAAAAAATAGGAGAGGTTAATTTGCCAGACCGGATTTTTAATATTGAGATTAATCCGGATTTGGTTAATCAGGCAGTTTTAACCCAGATGGCCAACGTCCGACAACCTTTAGCTCACACCAAAGGGAGAGGTGAAGTCAGGGGAGGCGGCAAAAAACCGTGGCGGCAAAAAGGCACTGGTCGGGCGCGCCATGGTTCAATTCGCTCGCCTATTTGGAAAGGCGGCGGCGTGACTCACGGTCCGCTTAAAGAAAAAATATATTCAAAAAAGATGAATAAGAAAGCCAAACAAAAGGCCTTGTTTATGGCCTTGAGCTCAAAAGTCAAAGACAATCAGTTAATGGTTTTGGATCTTATTTCTTTAAATGAAACAAAGACCAAAAGGATGAAAGAAATTTTAGAAAAGATTTCTGTCAATTTCAATGACTATAAGAAGACAAGAAAGAAGCATGATTCAATTTTGTTGGTCCAACCCGATTCAGATAAAAATTTGATTAAAGCAACCAAGAACTTAGATTTTGCAAAAATAGTCCGGGCTGACAGTTTGAATACGACGGATGTTTTGGAGAAAAAGTATCTGGTTTTGTTAAAAGAGGCGATTCCAGTGATAGAGAAAACGTATCTTAAATATGGATAAGAATCCATATAATTAATTCGCTCGGATGAACTGAAATAACTTTCAATCATCCTCGCTCATAATTATAAAATGGCATTATTCAAAAGAAAAAAAGAACCCTCCTTCGCTAAAGCTACGGAGGGCAAGGAGAATAAGGAAGCCGAGAAGAGAGAGGCCAAGGTTGGGTTACCCCAAGGCAAAGACCCAAGGTTTTATAAGATAATTGAAAAACCAGTCGTGACCGAGAAGGCAGTTAATTCATCAGGCAAAAATAAGTACGTTTTTAGGGTTTGGCAAAAGACCAATAAAGTTGAAGTCAAGAAGGCGATTGAAAAACTGTATGATGTGAAAGTTAAAGATGTGAGAATTATAAACACGCTTGGTAAAAAAAGACAGGTTGGCCGTTTTGAGGGCTGGAAGCCCGGCTTTAAAAAGGCAGTGGTAACTTTAGAAAAAGGATACACCATAGAAGTATCTCACGCTTAATTTTATGAAACAATATCGTCCAACAACCCCAAGCAGGCGCCAGATGACCGGATATGATTTTGGCGGTTTAAGCAAAAAAAGGCCCTTGAGGGCACTGGTTAAAAGCTTTAAAAGAAGTTTGGGTAGGGCAAATACCGGACGCATTACGTCATGGCATCGCGGCGGCGGCCATAAAAAATTGTATCGATTGATTGATTTTAAACAATTTAAAATTGATATTCCGGCAAAAGTTAAAGCCCTTGAGTATGATCCTTTTAGGAGCGCAAGAATCGCCTTGGTTACTTATCCTGATGGCGAAAAAAGATATATTTTGGCTCCAGAAGGGTTTAAAGTCGGAAGTAAAATCCAAACATTTTCGGCTAAAGGGAGCCTCGAAATCGGAAACCGCATGAAATTAAAATACATACCTCAAGGAACCATGGTTCATAACATTGAGTTAAATCCAGGTCAGGGTGGAAAGATTGCCCGTGGAGCCGGTTCATCTGCCCAGGTTCTTGCCACTGAAGGTAAATATACTCAGTTAAAGATGCCTTCCGGCGAAATCAGGATGGTTTTGGCGGAAAGCTATGCTTCAATCGGCCAAATTTCAAACCCGGAGCATATTCATATAAATTTAGGCAAGGCCGGGCGGTCGCGTTGGCTTGGCCGACGACCTCGTGTTCGCGGTTCAGCCATGAATCCGGTTGATCATCCTCACGGCGGCGGCGAAGGCGCTCAGCCGATTGGTCTTACCGGTCCGAAAACTCCTTGGGGCAAACCAGCCCGGGGAGTAAAGACAAGAAAGAGGAAAAAGAAGTCAGATAATTTGATTATTAGAAGGCGTAAATAAGTTTTTGTCCAAGAGCGAAGCGATTGGTAACAAAAAGTTACCGAGCACTCAGCAAAGAAAATCATTCTTACTGCTGAGTGCTCGGTGTCAGAGCACACAATAAAATTATGTGCTCGATCGAGCACATAACAGAGTTAAGTGCTCTGACTCAATGTTGTAGCTATTCGCTTCGCTCATAGACAACATTCGCATGTCCAGGTCACTTAAAAAAGGTCCATACGTTGATCAAAAGTTGCTCAAAAAGTTGAGTCGACTTAAAGCAGGCGACAAAACAGTGATTAAAACCTGGTCACGGGATTCGACCATTATCCCTGAAATGATTGGTTTTACCATCGGGGTTCATAACGGTAAAATCCACATTCCGGTTTTCATCACCGAGGAAATGGTCGGCCACAAGCTGGGAGAGTTCAGCTTGACCAAAAAATTTACGAGGCATGGTGGAAAAATGCAAAGAGAGCTTGAGGCCCAGGCCAAGCAGAAAGAAATAGAAGTCGCTCAAGCAGCTAAGGCAGCACCAGAAGAGACGAAGAAATAAGCGTAAGAACGATTGAATTTACTTCGCTTGCCCCAGATGAAAATAAATTTTCACCTGAGGGCTCGCTAGTAAATATAATCATGCCACAAATAACTGCCCAATTAAATTATTTACGGATAACCCCCCGAAAAGTCAGGGCGGTAGTTGATATTTTAAAAGGTTTAGATGTTGATTCAGCTCAGGCTCAGTTAAGGTATTTGACCAAAAGATCGGCTAAACCCTTAAGCAAGCTTTTGGATTCAGCCGTCGCCAATGCCCGGAATAATTTTGGTTTGGATAAAAACTACCTCTATATAAAAGAAATAACCGTGAATGAAGGGATGAAGCTTAAAAGGTTTAAGCCAAAGGGTTTTGGTTTAGCAATGCCGATTCAAAGAAAAACATCGCACATAAAGGTGGTTTTAGACGAACTAGAAGGAGAAAAGAGAAAAAAGAAAGAAGAGGCAGTGGCTAAGATGCCAAAAATTGAACCCTCCTTCGCTAAAGCTCCGGAGGGTAAGGAAAAGAAAGAAGTTAAAGTTGAACGAAAACTTAAAGCAAAAAAAGAAATAGAAAAAGTTTCCAAAAAAGGAACTTTTGGCAGAATCAAGACATTGGGTCGTAGGATGTTTCAAAGAAAGGCAGTTTAAACACTTAAAGTATGGGACAAAAAATATCACCAATTTCAATGAGAATCGGTTTTAGCCAGGACTGGCGGTCCCGCTATTTTTCCAAGCGCGATTTAATCAAGTATTTGAAAGATGATGTTCGGATAAGGCAATTTCTGGAAAAAAAGTTAAGGTTTATGGGCGTGGCTTTACTTGAGATTGAAAGAAACCCTGGGCAGCTGAAAGTCATAATTCATACCTCAAGGCCCGGTTTGATTATTGGTCGGGCTGGTTCGGGTAGTGACGAGCTGAAAAAAGAGATTGACAGATTGGTCAAAGACAAAACGCCGGTAAGAATTGAAATTCAGGAATATAAAAATCCTGAAACATCGGCTAATATCATGGCCGAACAGATTGTTGAACGGATCGAGAGAAGAATGCCGTTTAGAAGAACCATGAAACAGGCCCTGGCTAAAATCGGGTCACATCGGGAAGTCAAAGGGGTAAAAATTGAAATCAAAGGCCGCCTGAACGGGTCGGACATTGCCAGAACCGAACATATGGAAGATGGTTTGATGCCTTTGCAAACCCTGACGGCTGATATTGATTTTGCTAAAAATACCGCCTATACCACTTATGGAACCGTTGGGGTAAAGGTTTGGATATATAAAGGAAATGTTGCAACCAAGAAGAATTAAACATCCAAAAGTTCATAAGGGCCGTTTAAGAGCAATCGCCACTCGCGGAACCGATTTGTCATTCGGTTCTTATGGCTTGAAAGCAATGGAGTCAAATTGGCTTACGGTTAATCAGTTAGAGGCAGCGAGACGCACCCTGCTTAGGTATCTTCAAAAAGGAGGGAAAATTTGGATTAGGGTTTTTCCAGATAAGCCCCGGACGGCCCGAAGTCCAGAACTTGGCATGGGCGGCGGCGCCGGTAGTTTGAGCCACTTTGTGGCGCCGGTTGAAGCCGGAAAAGTGATATTTGAACTTGACGGCGTTTCAGAAGAAGTAGCCAAAGAGGCCCTGGAATTAGCCAGTCATAAACTGCCGATTAAAACAAAATTTATAAAAAGATAAGTTTTTGTCTGCGAGCGTAAGCGAGCAGCTACAAAAAGTTACCGAGCACTCAGCAGTGAAAGTGATTTTCTTTGCTGAGTGCTCGGTGCGCAAATAAGAAAATAATTTTATGGATAAAATTATACGTAAAAGAAGGTTAAAGGGAATCGTGGTTTCAGATAAAATGACCAAAACCGTGGTTGTTTCAATTGTCCGTTTAAAGAAGCATCCGAAATATAAAAAGTATTTTAAGGTGACAAAAAAGTTCAAGGCCCATGACGAAAATAACGAATACCATGTCGGGGATAGAGTTTTAATAGAAGAAACAAAGCCGATGTCAAAAGATAAAAGATGGAGAGTCGTTTCTAAATTGTGATTCAACTAAGAAGTATTATTTCAGTAGCCGATAACTCTGGCGCCAAAATTATTGGCGTAATTCGAGTTTTGAAAGGTCATAAAGGAAAATATGGAGAAGTAGGAGATATTATTGTTGGTTCGGTCAAAGAAGCCGAACCAAGAGCCAAAAGCGGGATTAAGAAAAAAGATGTTATCCGGGCTTTGATTGTAAGACAAAAAAAACCATTAAGAAGAAAAGATGGGTCATATATAAGATTTGATGATAATGCCGTAGTGGTTATTGAAGGCAAGGAGCCCAAAGCCACTAGAATTTTTGGCCCAGTGGCAAGAGAAGTTAAGGAAAGAGGTTTTAACACCATTGCTTCAATGGCTGAAGAATTAGTATGAAATTAAGAACTGGCGACAATGTCATAATGTTAATTGGTAAAGACCGTGGTAAAACCGGCAAGGTTTTGCGCGCTTTCCCAAAGGATTACAAAGTTATAGTGGAAGGATTGAACCTGGTTAAAAAACACCAGAAGCCTAAAAGACAGGGCCAAAAAGGGGAAGTAGTTTCAAGACCAAGGCCAATTGATATTTCAAATGTAATGCTTGTCTGCCGGCATTGTGGAAAGCCAGCCCGGATGGGTATCAAGCACGAAGACAAAAAACTAATCAGAATTTGCAAAAAGTGTAAAGGCGAAAATTAAGTTTTTGTCTGAGCGCAGCGAAGCGAGCACAGTTACAAAAAGTTACCGAGCACTCAGCAAAGAAAATCATTCTTACTGCTGAGTGCTCGGTGTCAGAGCACACAATAAAATTATGTGCTCGATCGAGCACATAACAGAGTTAAGTGCTCTGACTCAATGTTGTAGCTACTCGCTACGCTCGCAGACAACATTGGTATGCCACGATTATTAGACAAATATCGTAAAGAAGTAATACCATCAATGATGAAAAGGTTTGGATACCCAAATATTATGGCTGTACCCAAGATTGAAAAAGTGGCGGTTAATATCGGATCAGGAAGAATTGGAACCGATAAGAATTTTAAAGAAAGGGTCGAAAGGGATATTGCTTTGATTACCGGCCAAAAGCCGGCCCAAAGAGCCGCTAGAAAATCAATTTCCGGTTTTAAAATCAGGCAGGGTATGGTGGTTGGTTTGGTCTCAACTTTAAGAGGAAAAAGAATGTATGATTTTCTTGACCGGCTTATTGCTATTGCTTTACCAAGATCGCGCGACTTCAGAGGGATTGAAATCAAATCATTTGACCAAAAGGGTAGTTTGAATATTGGCATTAAAGAACAGATAATTTTTCCGGAAGTGGTGTATGAATCGTCAAAAGACATTTTTTCTTTTCAGGTTACGGTTGCGACCACGGCCAAAACCAAAGAAGAAGGAGTCGAATTATTGAAATTAATTGGGTTTCCAGTGAAAAGTTAATTAATGTAGCTCTCCTACGCTAAAGCTACGGAGGAGCACTTCTTCGCTAAAAATGAAGAATGCTTGCACTTCGTAGCTCCGCAGGAGCGAAGAAGTGGCTAAAAAATCATTAATCGCCAGATTAGAAAGACCAAAGAAACATAAAATTCAAAAAAGGAATCATTGTTTTATCTGTGGTCGGACAAGGGGGTATATCAGGAAGTTTGGATTATGCCGAATACATTTTCGCGAATTAGCATCAAGGGGCGAAATCCCGGGAGTTAAAAAATCAAGCTGGTAGCAAGGCGAAGGTTCCAGCGAAGCTGGAATCGCCTCGTATGAATCAATAATAAAATAATAAATTAGACATGGATACAATTTCTGACTTTTTCATCAGAATTAAAAACGCTTACCTGGTTAAAAAAGACCGGGTGGTTATTCCTTTTTCAAAAATGAAATACGAGATGGCTAAAATTTTAGAACAAAATGGTTTTGTTTCAGCAGTTAGGAAGAAGAAAAAAGCCAAGCAAAATGGCTATGAACAATTGTTTCTTGATTTGAAACTAAAATACGATAATGGGGCAGCTTCATTTAATGATGTCAGGTTGGTTTCAAAGCCGGGTCGGAGGATCTATTTAAAAAATACCGAAATCAGACCGGTTAGGGATGGTTATGGCATTTTGATAATTTCAACTTCCAAAGGAATTATGACTGGTGATGATGCCAAAAAACTTGGTATCGGCGGTCAGGCTATCGCCAAAGTGTGGTAAAAACTATGTCACGAATAGGCAAGCAACCAATTAAAATCCCCCAAGAAGTTCAAATAAAGATTGAGGATGGTTTGATTTTGGTGAAAGGGCCCAAAGGCGAGGTTTCCAGAAAAGTTCACGATTTAGTCATAATCGAAGAAAGCGACGGTTCAATTGTAGTGAAACCTAAAAATGATTCCAAGGCAGCAAGGGCTTTGTGGGGCACCTTTCGTTCTTTGGTTAATAGTATGGTCAAAGGAGTAAAAGACGGCTTTGAGAAAGTTTTGGTTTATGAAGGCATTGGTTTTAAATCGGAGGTAAAAGACGATTCGTCAATAGAATCTGGCAAAGTTTTGGAACTTAATGTTGGATTCACTCATCCGGTGAGAGTGGCAGCACCAAAAGGTATTAACTTTAAAACCGAAAAAAACCAGATTACTGTTTCCGGGGCAGATAAAGAACTGGTAGGACAAACGGCTGCCAATATAAGAAAAGTTAAGCCGCCAGAACCATATAAAGGAAAAGGCATCAGATACAAAGACGAAATTATAATTAGAAAAGCCGGCAAGAAAGCAGTAGCCGCAGGATAGACATTCCAAATGGATACTAAAACAAAACGAAAAAATAGAATAAGGCGACATAAACGTGTTAGAGCGGTGGTTAAAGGTACAAAAGATCGGCCGCGGCTTTCTGTTTTCCGTTCGGCTAATCATATCTATGCCCAGTTGATTGACGATGTCAAAAGTATTACCTTACTTAGTTCAAGCGACCTAGAAGAAGCTTTAGATAAGAATAAAAGCAAAGTTGCTTTTAAAGTCGGAGAAATTTTAGCGGTAAAAGCATTGAAGAAAGGAATAAATAATGTTGTTTTTGACCGAGGTGGTTATAAATATCACGGTCGGGTCAAGGCCTTGGCCGAAGGAGCTAGGCAAGGCGGATTAAAATTTTAGTAAATTATGGCTGAACCAAAAATAATACAAAAAGAGGAAACAAAAATGAATGAAGTCCCGATGCCAAAGGCATCGAGGATCCTCGACGACCAAGTCGTCGGGACTGAAAAATCAGCCGTCTTAGAAATTCCATCTGAGCCGGTTTTGGAAGAAATTAAATCAGAAAAAGAAATCATTGCTCGACTTGATAGTAAGGTTGAGGAATACGATCAGAAGGTTTTGGATATTGCTCGGGTTACTCGGGTGACTAAAGGCGGCAAAAGATTTACTTTTCGGGCGGCAATTATCATTGGCAACAGGAACGGAAAGGTGGGTTTTGGGATTGGCAAGGGCCGCGATGTTGCCCAGTCGGTTGAAAAGGCCTTTAGGCAAGCCAAAAAATATTTGATTAACGTGGTTTTCAAGGAAAATACGATTCCCCACCAGGTTGAGGCAAAATTTGGAAGTGCGGTCGTGTTTTTAAAGCCGGCATCTCGTGGAAGCGGGGTTAGGGCTGGCGGGCCGGTGCGGGTGATTGCCAAACTGGCTGGGATTGAAGACATATCGGGAAAAATAATTTCAAAGACAAATAATAAAATAAACATTGCCAAGGCAACAATTGAGGCACTGAGCAAACTGAAGCTTAAGAGATGATGCAATTACATAATTTAAAACCAACAGAAAAGAAGAAGCATCGAAAGCGGGTTGGCCGCGGGGGTAAGCGCGGCACCTATTCTGGTAAGGGATTAAAGGGACAAAAATCCAGGGCCGGTGCCGGAATAAAGCCAGGATTTCGAGGAGGTGATACTCCGCTTTGGAAAAAATTCCACAAGGCCAGAGGCGCTTCAAAAAAAGTTGATGCAAAGAATCGCGGCTTTCAGCTTCGCCATCCCAAATCATCTGTCGTTAATCTAAGGGATTTGAATAGAAGATTTAATGAAGGTGAGACGGTTTCGCCCCAAACACTACTGGAGAAGCGGTTGGTGAAAAAAATCAAGCATGGTGTTAAGATTTTAGGTAAAGGCGAACTCCGCAAAAAATTAATTTTCAAAGGGGTGGGGATGTCAAAGAGTGTCAAGGAAAGAATTGTAAAAATGTAGCTCTCCTTCGCTAAAGCTCTCTCCTTCAGTAAACTTTCGGAGAGCAGGTCGGAATAGCACTTCGACTTGTCCTCTGAAGTTTTAACGAAAGAGGAAGCTCCGAAGGAGCGAAGAAGTGGGTAGAATACTAAAACTATTTAAAATTCCCGATTTGAGAAAAAGAGTTTTTTTTATATTAGGGCTTTTAGTTATCTTCAGAATCGCGGCGGCAATTCCAGTGCCTGGAATTGACAGTTCGCGTCTGGCCCAGTTTTTCGCCCAAAATCAACTCTTTGGTTTAATCAGTTTATTCACTGGCGGCGGGCTTGAGACTCTTTCCATTATTATGCTTGGCGTTGGTCCCTATATTACCGCCTCAATCATTATGCAGCTTTTGACCATGATTTTCCCCCAGCTTGAACAAATGTATAAGCATGAAGGTGAGGCCGGCCGCCAGAAATTTAATCAGTACTCCCGCCTTTTAACTGTTCCCTTGGCCTTGCTTCAAGGATTCGGGTTTTTAACTTTGCTTTCAAGGCAAGGAGTCATCGGTGTTTTATCTTTGAATCAATGGCTTGTTGCTTTAATCGTGGTGACAGCCGGAACAATGTTTGTCATGTGGCTTGGCGAACTGATTTCTGAAAAAAATCTTGGCAATGGGATTTCACTTTTGATTTTTGCCGGAATTGTTGCTCAAGGACCCCAAGCCATTAGACAGCTTTATTTTGGCTATGACCCAAGCCAACTCTTTACTTATTTAGGTTATTTTATTTTGGCTTTGATAATAATCAGCGGCGTGGTTTATATCACCGAGGCCCAGAGGCAGATCCCGATAAATTATGCCAAGCGCGTGCGCGGCTTTAGGATGTACGGCGGCGTTTCTACTTATCTGCCTTTGCGGGTTAATCAGGCCGGAGTGATTCCAATAATTTTTGCTCTTTCAATTTTGCTTTTCCCGGGAATGGTGGCTAACTTTTTTGTCGGTTCAAAAATTGCCTTTCTTTCAAATCTGGCCAATACTTTTAACCAGTTCATAAATAACCAGCTGATTTACGGGAGTTTGTATTTTATTTTAGTTGTCGGTTTTACTTATTTTTATACGGCTATTACCTTTGACCCAAAATCAATTTCAGAAAATATTCAGAAACAGGGCGGCTATATTCCCGGCATTCGGCCAGGCCCCTCCACCACCCAGTTTTTGGGCCATTTGTTAAATAGAATTACTCTGGTAGGAGCGCTTTTTCTTGGCTTGATTGCGGTTCTGCCGTCAATTGTCCAGGGCTTTACCGGAATTTCTGCTTTTGCTCTTGGCGGGACCTCTCTTTTAATTATGGTTTCGGTGGCCTTGGAGGTGATGAAACAGGTAGATAGTCAGCTCTCGATGTATGAGTACTAAAAAGCCTGTATCGGCAACACCAATTTCTTCTCTTGAGACACTTCTTGGAAATGGCTCGCCACTTTGCTTGAGTTGCCGATAAGTAGGGCGTGTCTACCCCTTTATCCCCTACCTTATAAGCGGCAACTCTTCGCAAAGATACCGGCCATTTCACAAGACACCCTCAGGTTCAGAAATTGGCATTGCCTCACGTCTTTTTAGTTTTTACTTATTTTGGTATTGTTTTAATGATGTACAAAGTCATTTTTTTAATTGGGCCGCCGGGGTCGGGAAAGGGAACCCAGGCGGATTTATTAGCCAAAGACCTTGGTTTTTATCATTTTGAAATCTCAAAAGTGATTGAGAAAAAATTTAAGGAAGCAGATTCGAATGATAAGGAAATTAGCCATCAAAAAGAGCATTGGATTTCTGGAGAATTGGTTCATCCGGAACTGGTAGCCAAATGGTTTAGAGAAGAAGTAGAAAAGCTTAAAGATAAAGTTAACGGTTTTGTTTTTAGTGGTTCAGGAAGAACGCTTCCGGAAGTCCAAGAAGAGCTTGGTTATTTAGAAGAAATTTATGGCAAAGAAAACATTGCGGCTGTTGAGATTAAACTAAGCGAAGAAGAGGCAGTAAAGAGAAACAGTCATCGCCGGATTTGCGCGAAAAACCGCCATCCGATTCCAAATTTCCCGGAATATGAAAATATCAAAGTCTGTCCTGAAGATGGTTCGGAAATAATTACTCGGGAATTAGACAAACCGGAAATCATAAAAGAGCGGTATCAGGTTTACTTAAAAGAAACTGCGCCGGTGATTGATTATTTCAGGCAAAATGGATATAAGGTGAAAGAGATAAATGGCGAACAGCCAATTGAAAAGGTGTTTAGAGATATTAAGAAGCAGTTATGATTCCAATAAAAACCGAAGAGGAAATTAAAATAATGAAACAGGGCGGGAAAATTTTGGCAGAGATATTAAAGAAGTTGGCGAAAGAAGTTAAGCCTGGAATTACCACTTGGAGCTTGGAAGAAAAAGCCCGCGAATTAATCAAAAAGTATCCGGACACAGAGCCGGCTTTTTTAGGATTCAATGATTATCCGGCCATACTTTGCGTTTCCATAAACGAGGAAATTGTTCATGGTTTGCCATCAAAAAGAAAAATACTGCCTGGGGACTTGGTGAGTTTAGATTTTGGGATAAAATACAAAGGATTAAATATTGATTCGGCGACTACGGTTTTATTGAAAACCAAAAATGATTCTAAGTTAGGATTAAAAGAAAAACTGATAGAGGCAACAAAAGAATGTTTGAATAAAGGAATTTCAGTGGCTAAAATTGGCAATACCATCGGTGATATTTCAAATGTCATTCAAAAGCATGCCGAGAAGAACGGCTTTTCGGTGATTCGCGATTTAGTCGGCCACGGCATCGGCCGCGAACTTCATGAGGAGCCGGAAGTGCCTAATTTCGGCCGAGCTGGTACCGGAGCAAAATTAAAAGAGGGAATGACTATTGCCATTGAACCGATGCTTTCAGCCGGTTCCTACGAACTGATTGAAGACAAAAAAACCTTGGCCTGGAAAACAAAAGACAATTCTTTATCAGCTCATTTTGAACACACGGTCGCAATAACTAAAAATGGGCCATTGATTCTGACAGAATAAACTTGTTATAGTTTAAAAATGCATTTATCAGTCATAATTCCCGCTTATAATGAAGCCAAGAGAATCTCCAGAACCCTTATTTCGATAAGGGATTATTTGTCCAGACAATCTTATGATTGGGAGGTTTTTATCGTTAATGACGGTTCAACAGATAATACGGTTGAAGTGGTAAGGAATTTTGCTTCAGAGAACCGAAGTTTTAAAATCATAGACAACAAAGAAAACCACGGCAAGGGTTATGTAGTGAGACAGGGGATGCTTGAAGCCAAAGGCGACTTTCGTTTTTTTACTGATGCTGATAATTCAACTTCTATAGACCATTTGGAAAAATTCTGGCCCCATTTTAGTAAGGGATATGACATTGTTATTGCTTCTATTGCCATTAAGGGAGCCACTCGTGCCCACTCAGAAAAATTTTATAAACGCTGGTTTGGAAAATTTGGCAATCTCTGGATTCAGCTGTGGCTTTTACCCGGCATTTGGGATACCAGACGCGGCTTTAAAGTGTTTACAAAAAAAGCAGCTGAAGATGTTTTTTCAAAAGTCAGAGAACAGGGCTGGATTTTTGACGATGAAGTTTTAGCTTTAGCCAGAAAGTTAAAGTATAAAATAAAAGAAGTTCCGATTCATTGG